>Ga0214923_10006493_pt1 | contig 13118 bp, 12 predicted proteins | sample LL1510_MetaG_FD_177993 | JGI IMG/M metagenome (GOLD analysis project Ga0214923, IMG submission 177993) | Freshwater microbial communities from Lake Lanier, Atlanta, Georgia, United States - LL-1510 | ecosystem: Environmental > Aquatic > Freshwater > Lake | place: USA: Georgia | collected...
ATTATTACCCAAAACTTATTGAAAATTCGGCGAAAAATTACTTATTTCAAACTTTAAAACAGTGTCATAATAATCGGGTTACTATTTATTATTATATATTTAATATTAGTATTTTTGTAATATTTGTATCAATTGTAGGATTAACACTCTATTATTGTAGTAAAAATAAATTAAGTGATTTAGAAAAACGAAAACGAATGTTACGCGACCAACAATATATTTTATCTAAAATTCGGTTTTATAAAGAAGATATTAAAGAGCAGCGTGAGAAACAGAGCGATATTACTAATTTGCCATTTACAAGAAATGTTTGAAATATAATTTTATAGTATTATGTTATATAATGCCAAAAAAAACAAAATCTATTCTTAAAAAAAGAAATTCACCAAATGGTTCAAAATCACCAAGAAATACAAGAAAAAAACGCGTTAAAATGGTAACTGATTGGAATGAAGAAAATATAATAGAAAAATTATTTAGCGATGATAATAAAAAAGATTTATGGATTACATCTGACGAAAAGAAAAAAGCAGAAATAGAGAGTAAGATTGAAGAAATTAGAGAATTAGGAGAAAATAATTATAATGCTATTAATCGCAATAAGTTATTGAAAAGAAAAAAACATATTGAAAATATATTACCAAATATAAATAAAGAAATTAGACTAAGAAATGTTATACCAAAATTAGCAGCAAATGAAGCTCGTATAAAATTAAAAATTGATGATGATGGTTCACCAAGAATAACATTAAAACGTAGTAAAAGCAGCCGTTGGGGTGGAAACCGCATTCAAAATTCTAAAAAATCAAGAAAAAAATAAAAAAACAAAAAATTGATAATAAAATATTCTATAATAAATTATATTATTATCAAATAACAATGAGAACTCTAATGTTTGTAGAACGCCCAGAAAACAAAGGAAAAATGATTGTTGATTTTCAATTATGTGATTTCAATTATCATTATGCTCCAGAAGGAGTTATAAGAATCGCTAGGTTTACATCATCATTTTCACCATCTAAAAATCGTGGATATTATGGTGATATTTATATGAAACAATTTATACGTAAATGGAAATTGAAAACATATGAAAATATACAAAGAAGACATGATAAAAAAATGGCAAAAATTGTATTAGAAAATATGATATTTAATGATATTTATAATAGTATAAATGATTATTTGTAAAAAATTGAATTCGTTATGTAATCCTTTTTTAATGGTATTACAATAACAACATATTTTATTATAAGTTTTAACAAGTCTAATTTTAACAAGCTCTTAATTAATAACTAATATATAATTACTCTATTATATTAATAACTACCTTACAATCTTAAACATGACATCTATTATTGAAAATGCTTATTTTGAATTTCATAGTAGTGCTGTTCTTCCAATATCTAATATTGTAAATGAAAATGAAAAATTTGGTATTGTATCACTAAAAATAAAAAAAACAAATATTATTAATACTCCTACATTATTCTTATTTACTATTGATATTACTGGTTCAATGGATGAACCAGCTTATAAAAATATAACAAAACTACAAGTTGTAAAGCAAACTTTTCGTAGTATGATGAATTATTTATCCAAATTAGAAACACCAATTTTTATTCGCGTTCATTCATTTAACGAAACTGTTAAAAATGTAATTGATAATATTTTGATTTCACAAGATAACGTAAACGAAATTACATCAAAGATTGACGCATTATATTCAAACGGGTCTACAAATATAGGTCAAGCATTAAAAAAAGCAAATGATACTATGAAACAATATTCTATTGAAAATCCTGAACATCAAGTAATTCATATCTTTATGACTGATGGACAAGCTACACACGGAATTACTAATAATGATGAATTGGTAAAAATTGTAGATACCAAATTTACAAATAATTTCGTAGGATTTGGATTTGACCATAATGCTTTATTACTACAAAAATTAAGCGATTTAGAAAATAGTGAATATTTATTTGTTGATAATATGGAAAATACTACTTTAATTTATGGTGAAATTATACATCGTTATTTATATTATGCTATAAAAAATGCTGAATTGGTCATTGAAAATGGCGTTATATATAATTGGAAAACAAATACTTGGGATTCAAAATTAATAGAACCTATAATCGTAAGCGAAATAGAAAAAATTTATCATATAAAAACGACGAATATAGCTGATATAAATATTAAACTATATGGTGTTAATACTGATGATAATTCCAATACCTTTCAATTATTAGATGTTATAGAAGTTATGCCTGATTTAATCCAATTAAAAGAAAAGAATAATAAAAATAACAGTGATGAATATATTAGCGATGATGACGATGTACAAATAGTACCTGTTGATTTATCAAAATATATGTTTAGACAAAGAACGCAAGAATTATTATTTAAAAGTAAAAATGTGGATTGTGAAAATTATAATGAACCACAAAAAATTAAAACTGAATTAAAAAAGTTCTTTAAAACTATGCGAGATTATATGAGAAATAATAATTTATTAAAAGATAAATTCATGATAACATTATGTGATGATATCTGTATTACTTATCGTTCATATGGTACCGAACATGGTATAATGTATACAACATCTCGTTCAACTTCACAAGGACGCCAACAAACTTATAATGTAACTCCAGCAATACCAAAATTACAACGAAGTGTGGCTATTTCATCACTTTCATACCCGCCAACTTTTTCAAGAAGTATTACTGGAACAGGATTTCCACATTTCCCTGAAGAAATACCAGACAATTGGAGATGTTTAGATAACGAAGAAGGCAACAACGACGATAAATTACCTATTCCAAATACGAGAAGTGCTAATAATTTAACACAAGAATTCATAGAGGATAATAGATACTTTGATATGCCGCCGCGATTAACAGATGATTTGTTTGTTAATACAAGGTTGGGTAATAATAATAATAATAATAATAATAATGATAGTAATATTGATGATTATGAATTATCAAATGATAATACCAGCTGTTATGCTACTGAAGGGGCGTTAAATACAATGCGTTCAATGAGTCAAATGTAAAATAAAAATCCAAAAATCTAAAAAATCCCTTTTTTTATTGGTTCATAAATAAATTATTATTTATGTATAAAAAGATAATAAAAGCATTTTTTTTATTAATATATTTCAATGGAAACGCCAAAAATTCCTGATAATTTTAATAATGTTATTATAGATTTTACTAAGGATTTATCAATTACTTATCCAGAATATTCATTTTTATGGTCAAAATGGATGGTTGATAAAGTAGAAGATGAAGAATTAAAAAATCTTTTTGAATATTGTTTATCGGTATATCCTGAACGATTTTTTGATATCTTATATCAAAATAATGATATTTTTGATAGTGAAAGTGAAACTAATACTACTTTTTTACCAAATGTAGATTTTAAATTATTATTTAATTGTGAAGGAGTTAGTGAAAACACTAAAAAGACAATATGGAAATATTTACAATTAATTTTATTTACAGTTGTAGGTGGCGTTAAAGATAAAACGACATTTGGTGAAACAATGAATATGTTTGATGGAATTGATGAAAATGAATTGAATGAAAAATTAAAAGAAACAATGTCTGGTATTAGTGATTTTTTCTCTAATATGACAGGAAATATGAAAGACAATAATAACGACCAATCAAATAATGAAGAACGTTTTGAAATGCCTGATATGGAAAAAATGTTTGAAAATATGAGTAATAATGAAGAATTCAAAAACGCTTTCAATAATAATAAAATGGGTGGTATGCCTGATATGGATAATATGCAAGAACATTTAAAATCATTATTTGATGGTAAAATTGGGTCGTTAGCTAAGGATATGGCCGAAGAAATTTCTGAAGAATTCCAAGACATTCTAGGTTCAGAAGGTGATGATGTAAAAGATACAAGTGATGTTATTAAAAAAATGATGAAAAATCCAAAAAAAATTATGGATTTGATGAAAAAGATTAGTGGTAAATTAGATACTAAAATGCAAAACGGTGAAATTTCACGGGATGAAATTATGAAAGAAGCAAGTGATTTATTTGGTAAAATGAAGGATATGGGTGGAACTGACCAATTCACAGAATTATTTAAAAATATGGCGAAAAATATGGGCGGAATGGGAAAAAATATGAGAATGGATACCAATGCTTTAAACCGTATGACAAAACAACAAGCTACCAAAGAACGATTATTAAAAAAATTAGAAGCTAAGCGAAAGGTAGCATTAGAAAACCAGATGCGTCTTCAAGACCAACCAGTTAATTATTCATTAAAACAAGGAGAACAACCAAATAATCTTGTATTTAAATTGGATGGTATGGAAAGTCAAGAAAAATCGTATATTCATCCTGATATATTAGCAGAAATGGAAAAAGAAGACAAGAAAGAACCTACTGAACCTAAAAAGAAAAATAAAAAGAAGAAGGGTAAGAAATAAATTTCTCAGTATTTCTTTTCATTTAGTATAATATAGAATTCAAATAAATGGGATTATTTACAAAATATATTAATTTACCAATTTTTATCATTAGTTTATTAATCGGAATTTGTTGTGTTTATATTACTATGCCTGATACACGAAAAATTTATGTATATCCTACTCCTGAAAATGTAAATGTTTTACAATATAAAGATAAAACGGATACTTGTTTCTCTTTTAAACAAACTGAAGTAAATTGTCCAAAAAATAGTAGTGAAATATCGGTTGTTCCATCTCAATCTTAAATCATTTGATATATATTATTACTTTGTAAATGAAAATATTGTTCTTATATTATATACTACGATAATATAAGATGAATTTAAAAAGATTAATAACATCGTCATTCGGAAAAATAATTTTATCCATACTATTAGGTCTTGGTTTAGCAAGTTTATTTAGAAAAGTTTGTAATGATAAAAATTGTATTGTTTTTAATGGACCGATTATTAGTGATATAGATGGAAAAATTTATAAACATGGTGATAAATGTTATAAATATTCTACTTCACCTGATAAATGTGATACAACCAAAAAAATTGTTAATATTGGAGAACCTGTTTCAAAAACTCTAGTATAATTTTTGTATATTTTTTTATATTATTCAAAATAATTGAAAATTCGTTATCTATACAATCTTTAGATAATTCAATATTGTATAGTTTTTAAATGGAAAAAACAACCAGAATTGCTGATTTACCTGAGAACATTACTGTTCAAATGCCATCATATAACCCTAATATTAATCAAACTAATAATATGAATATGGATAGTGCAACAAATTATATGCCTATTAATGTTCATCCAAATCCTTATGGTATTTCAGCACAAAATCCTATAATGCCTATACCACAACAACCCAATGTACAACAAATGAACCAAATGAATCATATGACCCAAATGGAGCAAATTACAGTAAAGCGTCCAAAACAACAATTTATAGACCAACAGCAAATGGATTTACAGAATATGCAGCAAATTCGGTTACCTTCACGTGATATTCCTATTGATACTACAAATTATTTACAAGATGAACAAACGCAACCCAATTATATTCCCAAATCCAATGTAAGTAGTGATTATATCCGCGATTATGAAGAGACAACTGAAAAAAATATTAGAGAACATGAAAAAAAGAAATACAGAGAAAGTCGTATTGATGAAATATTATCTGAATTACAAACCCCTATATTGATTTGTATATTATTTTTCATTTTTCAATTACCAATCATTAATACTATTATATTTAAAAAGTTCTCATTTCTATCTTTACATAATGATGATGGTAATTTTAATTTCTATGGATTATTATTCAAGAGTATGATGTTTGGTTCTTTATTTTATAGTGTTCAAAAGTTAACAACTTTTATTAGTGAGTTCTAAAAAATTGAACTTTAATTATCAAAATATAATAACAATAATCATAATTGTTATTATTTATCTAAAATGTTTGATTTATTATATTATTTTATGGTTGTAATGTTTATTATTTATATTCTTGAAAGTGTTAAAAAACATAACAAAATTAAATTGAAAAATATTATTAAACCAAATATTACAACACCTTTGTATAAAAATGAAAACCTATATAAAATCTGTATAAATAACAACACTTATTATATTGATAATGACGTCAATAAAAATATCAATGAATTACAAAATATAGAATATAATAGACCTTTATATAACCAAATTTAACAAATATAAACAAAAAAATTAAAATAAAAATCCGGGTTCATCTTTTATAATATTTTTTTTTGGAACTTCAATATCGGTTTCTTTTTCAATAGACCGTAATTTTCTTGTTTTACTTTTTTCATCTATTTTATATCCAGGCATATATTTTAAAAACCATTGTTGATATTCTTTCCCTTTTTTATTATACATTAATTCTTTGTATTTTGCTGCTTTTTCACTACGAATATCTTCTAATGATGTTTGTTTTCCATAACAATTTATAGTAAAGCGTTTTAATAATCCTTTATTTTCCAAACGATTATGTTCTTCAACTTCAAACAAATAATTAGCCATACATAGTAACCTATCTTTATTGTATTGTTGTTCATTCGCATATATAAAAGCTAAATAAAATGTTAAAATAGTATCTATTGTAGCAATATAAATAGGTTTTCCAGAAATAGTTATTTTATTATAACTATGACATGCTATAGGAGTGTACAAATATACTATTGTTTTTTTACCCACTTTTAATTCTATACTTTTTGGTATTATTTCATGTATTTCTTTATGTTTTATTATTTTGATATTATTATATCCTTCTTCAATTAAACGCTCTTTCACTATATCAGCGCATTTCTCAATATCTTCGGCTAATACATCAAAATCTGGAATATGTTTTACTTTACGTTTTTCATTTTCTTTCATGTATCTTGAGTATAAACTAGTAGCATAACCTCCAAAAAAAACTACTCCTTGGTCTATTAATGTATCTCTTGTTATTATGTATAATTTTTCATTTTCATCATTTTTTTCGTCGGTTTTCCTTTGAAAATCTATTTTTTCACATTTATTATTTTGTGTTTTTAAAGGATAATATTTGTTTAATAAATTTAATCTTTTCAATACCTTTTCCCATCTGGATACATCACCATGTGGTCGTGATAATTCCAAATACATATTCATTCTTAAAAAATTAGGAGGAGCAAACCTAATACCTCTTACGTTAATTGACTCTTTATGAATTGTTTTAAATATATTTTTATGTAATTGTGTTATATCAGCGATTGGTATAAAATTAACAAATACTTTATATGTTCCAAAATGAACACCCGCTTTTGCTTCTACTTCACTATAGCCTTGTTTGTAGTATATGTCAGCCAATTCTTTAGCATCATTCATAGCATCTGGCGAATAGAAGTCATAATCAGGTATTTCAATATCGCGATTATAAAATTGTACTTCTTTTGGTAATATTTCATTAATAGCAGTTCCGCCATAGCAAATTAACTTCTTACTTCTTAAAAATTTTTCAACTATACTAATTATATCTTTTATTTGTTCGTTTTTTGTTATCTTTTCACCTTTTATTTTTTCTGTTTCATCAACTGCGTGTCTTAATATTGCTAATTCACAATCTTGAAAAGTCATATTATTGGCACATAATTCATTTCTAAATTTATTATTTTTTTTAGAATATTTTTTACTTTTATAATTCATTTATAATATAGTAAGATTTTTATTATATCATAAAAAAGTTTTCATTGTAATTGATGTATATTAATTACTAGCTTCTTCTTTCTTTTTTTCAAAATATTTTACCATATTTGCCAATGGTACTATTCCGTATTTATTTTCATTAAATATCTCTTCTAAATCTTGTAAGTTATCGTCTTTTATATAATATCTGTATGTTATTATTTGTATACCATAGTCAGATATAAAATATTTAAAATTTGGATTTTTAGTATGCTTTATATCATAATCTGGTAGCGCTAATGTAATATGGTCAGCATCGGTAGTTATTTCATTAATAATTCGTGGAGGAGTATTTTGTTTACTTAAAATATCTGAATATCGTTGTATATTCATTACATTTTTTCCACTTTCTAAATTAATATATTTTTTTAAATCATAGCAATTAGTTTCATCATTTTTACAATTTGTATATTTCTTATAATGATAATTAATTGTACTATCTACAATAATGACTATCTTTCCCATGATATCTGATAATTTTGTTTTATTATCTATTGGTTTATTGTATAATGATTCCTTAATAATAGATAATGATTTTGCTATACTTTTATAAATATCATGATTAGAAGAATCAGATGATTTAATACGCATATGAATAAATAATGGGTCATTTACATTAGGAGAAGTATTACTAAACGCATTGGACACAATTGTTGATAATGCTTCGTCTAATAATATATTATTTTTAGTTTGTATTGTTTTATATTTACTATCAGTTGTATAAGCTATTTGTGGTTTTCCATCTATTAAAAATATTTCAAAATCTAAAAACCGACATCCTCTTGATAGTACATATTTTATCATATCTGTATTTACATATTTACCTGTTACAGCAGTATTATAAGATGCTTTGATTACATATTGTGATAATGGTAATTTAGTATCAGTTTCATGAATTGAGTTAATAGTTACATTTTCGTTGTTTTTTAATTTATTTAATTCAATATCCTCATTTGTAGCATTTAAATTTTCTAAACCTTCAACATTTCTCTTCTTACAGCAATTTATTTTTTTTAATAATCGGTATCCAATATAAAAAAATAATACTATTAATATTAATATTAAAATTTTTTTATAAATTTCCATAATAAAATATATAACGATAATAATATATAAAATATATATAATATATAATCATTTATAATGGCTGGAGGATTACTAAATATTATTTCTGTTGGTAATAACAATGTTATATTAACAGGAAATCCTAGTAAAACTTTTTTTAAAGTGACTTATTCTAAATATAGTAATTTTGGACTTCAAAAATTTCGTATAGATTATGATGGTTTAAGAGATTTACGATTAACAGAACCTTCTACATTTACATTCAAAATACCTCGTTATGCTGAATTATTAATGGATACATATTTAGTTGTAACATTACCTGATATATGGAGTCCATTATATCATCCATGTACTGAAACAGATAAGCGTTGGGCATCATATGATTTTCGTTGGATTGAAAATTTGGGAACATATATGATAAAAGAAATTAGTATAACGTGTGGTTCTCTTACTCTTCAAAAATATACTGGTGAATATTTGGCTGCTATGGTTGAACGTGATTTTTCAGCAGAAAAGAAAGAATTATATAACAAAATGACAGGTCATTTAGATGAGCTACACGACCCTGCTAATGTTTTTGCTCGTGCGAATACTTATCCAGCAGCATATTATACAAGCAATTCAACAGGTTCAGAACCATCTATACGTGGTAGAAATTTATATATACCAATAAATACTTGGTTTACATTAGATAGCAGATGTGCTTTTCCACTAATTTCATTACAATATAATGAATTAGTTATTAGTGTAACTCTAAGGCCTATACAAGAATTATTTCAAGTTAGAGATGTATTTGATAATCAATATAAACATCCTTATGTCCAACCAGATTTTAATGAAGACCGTTTCCAAATGTATAGATTTTTACAAACCCCACCATCACCTGTAATTTCATCTTCTAATTATCCGAATAAAATTTCTACTTGGAATGCTGATGTTCATTTATTAGCTACCTATTGTTTTTTATCAAAAGAGGAAACACAAGTTTTCGCATTACAAGACCAAGTATATTTAGTAAAAGATGTATTTCAGTATAATTTTGAAAATATAACGGGAACAAAAAAAATACAATTAAATTCAAATGGTATGATTTCTAGTTGGATGTTTTATTTACAAAGAAATGATGTAAATTTAAGAAACGAATGGAGTAATTATACAAATTGGCCGTATAAAACTATTCCAGCAAATTTACAGTTAGGACCAAATGATAATTCAAGTATACCTACTATATATCAGAGTGATATTACATTCGGTCCTGGTCAAGACCCAAATGATGCTATTAGAACAGGTATTTATATAACTGGCGATTATAAAACTGATAATCAACGCTCTATTTTAGCGACTATGGGGATATTATTAAATGGCGACTATCGTGAAAATACATTGACTGATGGTGTTTATAATTATATTGAAAAATATACACGAACAAAAGGTTCTGCGAAAGAAGGATTATATTGTTATAATTTTTGTTTAAATACTAGCCCTTTTGAATATCAACCATCAGGCGCAATTAATATGAGTAAATTCAAAAATATTGAATTAGAAATTACAACTTATGTACCACCTATTGATGATATAAGTTCTAAATTTGATGTTATATGTGATGATGTTGGAACCCCTATAGGTATACGAAAATCCAATTGGAGATTATATCAATATAATTTCAATATGACATTATTTGAAGAACGATATAATGTATTATCATTTATTGGTGGAAATGCCGGTATGATGTATGCCAGATAATTATTTGGTAATAATTGCGAAAAAATATATAATATATTATAATATAATAAATATTTTGTTATAATATGAGTAATGAGAAAACTATATGGAATAATAGTTTATTTAGTGATAGATATAAAACGCAAAGTAACAGCGATGAAAACTTCCAAACAATGAATATGATTTATAAAATAAAAAAAATAAAAAAAAATAAAAAACCAAAAATGGAAAATTATAAGGGTATTGAACCATTACAAAATATTAATGATGTTGAAAAAGACCAAGTCAAAAAAGAAAATAATAATCCAATTATAGAAGGTTTAAAAGGGCATGTTAGTACAGACGACCCTAATTTTTTAGGATTACCAGATAAAGATTTTGATGGTGTAGATAAACCGAGCAAAAAAGATAATAGCAAAGATCCACGAGTTATGTTATCTAATTTCATTGATAATATTTTCAAAAAAATAGATAAATTCAATTATAATAAAGCATATTTGTTTGCTCGTGCTTTTTCAGGGACCAAACCAGAGAGGAGTGATGTGATGGTAGTAAAAAAATATATAGGTTGGTTTGAAACTATTTTATTGAGTTATTTTGCTTGTTATAATTGGTTTTTTTTAATGTATTATAGATATAATCATAATGATAATGTAGAACCCGAATTATTAGGTCATCGTTATAAAACTCCTATATTGGATACATATGATTTCCAAAATAAATCTTTTAGTAGAATTGATTTTTGGGGTATGATTTATAAATTTATAAATTATTTTTTCATTTATTGTTTAATGTTTGTGGAATATTTACAAAATATTATGATGGAGAAAATACCGAACATTTGTAAAATAATTTTCAATTTGAAGGGTTGTTTTATTGTTGTATTTATTCTTATGGTTTTTTTTATTCAATATTGTTCTCAATGGTTATTTAATTTTTTGAAGGATATTTTGAAAGGAAATACTGATAATATAATTATAGGTATGATGTTCTTTATTTTGATATTAGGATATTTCTTTGGAACATATAATTTTGGTTATGTTGTGAAAACGCCTGGATATACTTTTCATTCCTTTGCTGATTTTTTTATGGGTCTTCCTTTTAGTCTTGTTACTGCTTTTATGAGATTTATTTTTATAATGTTAACAAGCGTTCCCATTGGCGGTATTTTATGTGTATTTTACATTTTATATCAGTCTTTTTTTGGTATATTATTCAATGTTGGAATTACTAGTATTTTTGGAATTACAAGTAATCAAAAAAATATATTTGAAAAAATCAATGAATACATTAAAGATAATAATGAAAGTAAGAAATCGCCTATCAAAAATGCATTGAATTTTACTGTGGATCGTTTCTTATATAGTAATGTATTAAGCATTACGTGCATGATTATTTTTATTTGTGCTATTGCTGATTATGTTAAACCAAAGTTTATTAAAAACGATAATTTAAGGTTCAATTTAATTATAATTACAATTTCATTTATTTTGTTTTTTCTTTACATCATTTCTAGACAGATATATGTAGATTTCAATGATAATATAAATCCAATTCCTACTTCAGAAAAGGATGAAGAAACATTAGGGTTTTTCGCCGAAATTAATAAATTAGTCTCTGATTTAGCAGAAGAAATATTAAAACCAATTATTGAAAAAGCAGAACCATTGGTAGATGAAGCAACTAAAACATTAAAAATAGCAAATGATATTGGTGAAAGTGCTAATAATTTTGTAAATGAAACAACAAATACTATTAAATCTGTATCTGAAACAGGTAAAACTTTTGAAAACGCAGCTAAAGCATATACTGATAATATATCTAAATTGCCTAATGAACCGACAAGTAAAATACCAAAAATGCCTGAAATACCTGAAATGTTAAAATAATATTTTTCGTCTATAACTACATAAAAATAAAACAATAAAATATATATAGATGGGAAAAAATAATAAGAAAAAGCAACTTCCATTTGTAAGTGTATGTACACCTACATTCAACAGACGCCCATTTATTGAGAATATGTTTCGGTGTTTCAATAATCAAAATTATCCAAAAGACCGTATTGAATGGATTATCGTTGATGATGGAACCGATAAAATAAAAGATTTAGTAGAAAAAGCAAATATCCCTCAAATCAAATATTTTGAATTGCCTGAAAAAGTGCCTTTAGGAACAAAACGTAATTATATGCATAAACACGCAAAAGGATCCATCATTGTTTATATGGATGATGATGATTATTACCCTCCTGATAGAATTTCTCATGCTGTAGAAAGATTACAAGGTAATAAGGAAGCACTATGTGCTGGTTCTAGTGAAATATATATTTATTTTAAAGGATTAAAAAGAATGGTTCAATGTGGTCCTTATGGTCCAAATCATGCTACTGCTGGCACTTTTGCTTTTAAAGCAGAATTATTAAATCAAACAAGATATGAAGACCACGCTGCCTTAGCAGAAGAAAGAGCATTTTTAAAAGATTATACAGTTCCGTTTGTCCAATTAGACCCAATGAAAACTATTTTAGTATTTTCACATGAACATAATACATTTGATAAACGTAAAATGTTAGAAAATCCACATCCAGATTATTTAAAAGATTCTCCAA
>Ga0214923_10006494_pt1 | contig 13118 bp, 11 predicted proteins | sample LL1510_MetaG_FD_177993 | JGI IMG/M metagenome (GOLD analysis project Ga0214923, IMG submission 177993) | Freshwater microbial communities from Lake Lanier, Atlanta, Georgia, United States - LL-1510 | ecosystem: Environmental > Aquatic > Freshwater > Lake | place: USA: Georgia | collected...
TTAAAGACACTATACTTGGAACTGCTACTGGTGCAGTCTGTGCTGCGACCTCCGCAGTAGAGACCGCTGCTAGCACTGTTAAAACTGCGGCAAAAGTTGGTTCAGCTGTAGTATCTGAAGGAGTGGCAACTGCTAAAGCCATAGAAACATTGGGAACCGCAGCAGAACAACTTCAGTTTAATCCACAGGATGCTATGAAGCCAATACAACACACAGGAGGTGGTATGATAAATGATAGTGGTATATTACCATATATGGTAATAGGAACATTCGGATTAATCGCCGTGTCTGGATTTATTTTAACTTACCGCCGCCTTAGACAGAATGGCAAGCAGCATAAAACCGATGACCCTCCCACACCTTCCGAGCCAGGAGTTCTTCGAGAGTCTGATAAAAAAGAATCCCCCAACACCGCATGATCCTATTACAATTCTGCTTTTTACGGCTACATGGTGCGGCCCTTGTAAACGATTAGATAAAAACTTTCTAGTTAGTCTAAGTGATAAAATAAAATGGTACATATGTGATCTAGATGAAAATGATTATACGCCAGGATACTGTGGAGTAAAATCAATTCCAGCATTTTTAGCGATTGTAAACGGAGTTCCTCAACCTCTATTTGTATCATCTGATACGATGAAAGTGGCACAATGGATAAAGGGGGGATTTAAGGCTGTTTAAAGTTCTCAGATTCTGTACTCGCAGATTTAAAGCTCGCAGATTTAAAGCTCCCCACTTTAAAACTCAATTGAGGTAATATTTTATTTGATTTATTTGGGGAACGTGATCGTCTTTTTGTAAAAATTAGTGCCTTTTCTTTGTATATCTCTGAGTATAAAACATCAGGTGTTGGAGGTAATTCATTTTCATTATAAGAACGAAACGTATTATTATTATTATATTTCATAAGGTAATTACCCATTACTACTTTATGAAATATTTAAAATATAACAGATCTAACAGATATAAAATATGTAACTAAATTATATAAATAAAAATAATTAGAAAAAATAACACAGCAAATTCTTATGTTCTGGATATTGCGAGCATTTATGAGGCGCCATAAGTGTTCTCAAATATGCTCTAGACTTACATCTATGCTTATTTTTCTTTAATTCTGAAATAAAGAAATCGACAAAATGACCCGTTGTTCGCTGACGTTCAGGATGCCACTGAACTCCGTAAATTGGATAATGCTTAGCTTCAATTGCCGCAACATATTCCTTACCATTATTTGATACACTTGTAGCAAGAATATTATAAAACCGTCTTAAGTGTTCGTTAGCTGTAAAGTCATTTGGCGAAATGCCAAATTCGTGGTTATTATTACAAGACTTATAGTTTTCTAAGTAATGTAAGTATCGTGAAGGGAATGACTTAAACATACGTGATTCGTGACCTGCTGGTGTAATGTGTAGTGGATAAAGTCCATGCGCTTTATATTGCTTTAGCTTATCAAAGTTTCCAATTAGAAACAATAATAATTCAAAACCAAAACATGTCCCCCAAATGGGGAAATACTCATTTTGCTGTAAGGATAACTCAATAAACTGTGTAACAGTGGCCATAAAGGTTTTATTCTTTATAATGAATGTTGTTTCACCCCCAGGAATTACTAAACCATTTATCATGTTAAAATACATTTCATAATCAGTAGTGTCATATGGTATAGGAATAACATGGACACCACGTTCCTCAAACCAGTCCACATATGCTTTCATAATGTGAGACGCGCCATACTTTACTTTCTTTAAGTGGGGTATTGTTATAATACCGACACACAGAGACTTATTACCCTTACTTGTCTTGTGCCGTACAGTACTCATTATTATTATATGGATAAATTTAGTTAGAAAACAACAATCTTCCGCGACCTTCGCGGACATCATATACATTCCATCCCTCTGTAAATACGCGGAATTCAGCTCGTCTTTGTCCCAATATGTTATTCTTTCTTATATTTGCCAGTTCCAAATATAATGTTGGTCTATCTGCAGTTGTAAAATTAACAGTTCCCTCTGGCTGCCTAGGCGCAGGATAAATCACACCATAATTCGCACCAGTAGACCACTTCATCTCACCAATTTGTAGACCGCTCGCTTTTTCATCTTTCACTAACTGGCATATATTTTGCCACAAGAGAGGTTCGTGAAGATTTTCACGATCTTTTCCAGCGATAACAAGTTTCATATTGTAGTATCCTGCACCCTTTAGCAAAGTATAAGGCTGTGTCGCCGTTGGTGGATTAGTATCAAAGTAATCATTATTGAAATCATCTAGCCGATTTTTATCAAGATTATCCTGTGTTCGGAAAAACCAGAATATCTTCTCAGTTGGATGCCTACCGTCTAGACGACGTGTTACTGCCGCCGTTCCACCCTTATCCAAAGGAATATAGTCTAGTTCACCAAATGTAAAATCATTCTCAAATTGGCGTCTAAAAGGAATCTGAATAACTGTGCTGCGTATTTCTTCTTGTACGCGCGGTGGAACATATTGCTGGACGGTTGATAATAGAATAGTAGGTGGGCCCACCTTAGAAAGCGGCAGCGGCTCAAAAGTCTTTATATCCCCATCACTATTTTCATATTTAAACTGTGCGACATTCCAAGGATAAAAGGCAGGATTAGTCTTATTAAGTGTAATATCGCTACATATAATGAGATCTTCTAGATTGCGAAGAGTAGCCTTAATACGGAATTTCTGCCAGGCCATCGCCACAAGAGGAAATCCACTATCACCAGGACATTGTAATACAGGCAGCGGCAGTTTAACTCTTAAATGTCCTGGAGTTGCTCTAAGTTGAATACCACGAATTGGCGAATTAATAGGATTATTAAGGCCGCCGAGAGTTTGCTGTAAAAAGCTACTTGTATAAGAGCCCTCTGATACCTGCTTGGCTAATAGACCATCACCGCTCCATTCCTGAATTAGAAACTGGTCCTGATAGAACTGTATTCTCTCAAAGAGGAAATATCCAATATAATTTACATATCCATAAGAACGACTTAACGCTGGATCAGCGGAAACGCTAGTAATTGGATACAACCCATTAATAATGGAGGGATTATATAGAGCCGAAGTACTAGTCGCAGGAAGTAGCGGTAACTGTGGAAGCCATGTAGGTAAATCAATTTCAAAGGCGCATTCGGTCATAACATCACCATAGGGATCTATTTCAACTTCAAATGAATTTCCCCAAGATACCGCATTAAGTGGTACAAATGTTCTGCGTTCAGCTAAGTGATGCGCCGATGAATTATAACTGGCATCATAGGGAAATGTACTATCTTTAGAGTCTTTTAGAAAGTAATTATCTTTGTTGCCGCGGGCAACGAGTTCAAAAAGGGCTCCTTGGCCGCTTGAAGCTGATATAGGGGCCGCCATTCTACAAGACAAATGTAAGATTATTTTTAGATTGTCAATTAGATGAAATTTGATAATGCCGTCTTATAAATTAAAAGATGAATCTGAGTATGGCTAATTTAGTTATTGTAGAATCTCCAGCGAAATGTCAGAAAATCCAAGGTTTCTTAGGCACAGGGTGGCGTGTAATTGCTTCAATGGGTCATATTCGCGCATTAGAGGAAAGCATTGACGCAATTGGCCTTGATAGGGATTTTGAGGCAAAATATCAGTTTCTAAAAGATAAAGGAAAAGCAATTAAACAGTTAAAAGATGCCGCCGCCGAGGCAACAACCGTATATCTGGCTTCAGATGATGATCGTGAGGGTGAAGCAATCTCATATGCGGTATGTCTTCTACTCAAATTAAATCCTAAAACAACTCTAAGAGCCGTATTTCACGAAATTACAAAGAAGGCTATCATTTCAGCCATTGAATCACCTCGTCATTTAGACATGAACCGTGTTAACGCACAACAATCACGTGCAATTCTCGATATGATGATTGGATTTACTATGAGCCCACTCCTATGGCGATATGTGGCTCCATCACTATCCGCAGGGCGATGCCAAACTCCAGCACTTCGTCTTGTAGTAGAACGTGAGGACCAAATTATTAATTTTAAGGCATCATCCAGCTGGTCTTTATCAGCTAATTGGATAACTCCCCAGGGTTTTAAATTTAATTCGCGAATGGATGATGAATTGGAGGATGAAGAATCAGCAGTGAATTACATGGAGATTATCCATCAAACCAAAGACGGAACTATAATCTCAAATGATGTACGACCTTGGAGTCAATCAGCACCAGAACCACTTATTACAAGTACGCTTCAGCAACAAGCCAGTGCGCAGTTTAGTATTAATCCGAAAGATACAATGAAAATAGCCCAGCGTTTGTATGAGGCGGGTCATATTACATATATGCGGACAGATAAGGCGGTCATATCAGAGGAAGCCAAGATTGAGGCTAAACAATGGGTGCTAGAGAATTATGGTGAGGAATTTATCGCCCAAAAGCAAGAAGAGAAACGAGAAGAAAAACAGGAAGAAACCCCTCCAAAAAAGACATCAAAAAAAAGGCCAAAAGTCGCTACACAAGCAATAAGCGAAGCAAAAGAAGCAACAGAAGCAAAAGAAAAAGACGGTGAAGTAAAAGCCCAGGAAGCACATGAGGCTATTCGTCCAACTCATATGGATCTTACAGCACTACCCGAAGGGGCATCATGGACCGCATATGATAGAAAGATCTATAATCTTATTTGGCAGCGTGCGATTCAGTCGGTAATGGCCCCAGCTCGCGGTGAGACCTGTAAAGTTAGGACGCAGATTCTAAATGATGAAGATTTTACATGGTTATCTCAATGGAAACATACAACATTTGAGGGATGGCGGCGTGCTGGTAAAGTAGCTCAGATTGATGATGATAATGAGAACACAGGTGATGAGGATTCAAAAGATGAAGTATGGGCAAATGCTTTGAAGCTTAGACCAGGAGATAAAGTAGAATGGCTTAACATGAAGGCCGAGCCAAAAGAGACAAAGGCCCATGGACGATATACTGAGGCAATGCTAGTAAGGGAGCTTGAAAAATTCGGTATTGGTCGTCCATCAACATTCGCATCACTCATTGCCACAATTCAGGATAAGAGCTATGTAGAAACAAAAAATATTCCCGCCAAAGATGTCACAATAAAGGAGTATAGTTTGAAACCAAATGAATGGCCTGCGACTGTAAAAGAGTTAAAGAAGAAAGTGGGTGCTGAGAAGAACAAGTTAGTACCGACAGAGTTAGGCCGATCTGTGCTAAATTTCATATTGAAACACTTCAATGATTTATTTGATTATGGATTTACGTCGCAAATGGAGCAGCGTCTAGATCAAGTCGCTGAAGGGAAGGAGGAGTGGAAACAAGTTCTAAGGGATATGTGGGCGTCATATAAAGACAGATATGAAGATCTGAGTTCAAAACAACAGATTAAGACAAAAGAAGGTGAGTCAAATGCCCGTGTCAAAGAATTCTCTAATAATCTTAAGGCGGTTCAATCAAAGAAGGGTCCACTATTATTAATTGAATCAATTAAAAAAGAGGATACACAATTTCTAGGCTGGCCGACAGGTGTAGCATTTGAGGATATTACAGAAGAGCAGGCAATAAAATTCAAGGAAGAAGTCGTAAAGAATAAAATAGGAATAAACGCGGGAGAATGGAATGGTAATCCAATTATAAAGAAGTCAGGTAAGTTTGGCGAGTATCTTCAATGCGATAGTATATCAATTCCATATCAGTCAGATGAAGAGCTGGATAAGACAATTGCTCGATTTGAAGCTAAAAAGAATGGCAATGTAAAGCAATTCAAAGACTATGTAATTCGCACAGGTCAATATGGGCCATATATAATGAAAACATCGCTTAAAAAACCACAATTTGTATCACTGCCAAAAGGTATCGATGTAAATAAACTAACAGAAAAAGAAGTGGAAGTTTTGTATAAGACAGGTCTAGAATCAAAAAAGAAATGGAAATCTGAAAAAAAGTAGAAGTTAGATATAATGAGTATATTTTTCATAAATATAAGATATTTAATTGATGTTAAAATCAAATAAAAAAAATCTAAACTAATAGGGACAAAATGCAAGAGGAAGGTGTAACAATTATAAATGGCACGGATATTAATGCGAGTATTGGAAGTGCTGGAAGTGTTAAAAGTGCATCTAGATCACCTTCTCCAGAAAGTAGAAAATCGGCGAATGGAGATGAGGAGAAAGAGAAACCTAAAAAGTTTCTAAATGGATGGTCAAAAGAACAGGAGAGATTAATGGCAGAATGGAGTGATATTGCGTCCTGTTATAGATGGCTTCACAATCAATCTGATAAAATCTATCATGTAAAGACACTATGGATAAATCTGCCAGTGATAGTATTATCTACTCTAGGCGGAACAGCTAATTTTGGTATTCAGTCATTATTTGAAGGTGATGAGAGTGCTAAAAAGTATGCTAGTTTTGGAATTGGTGGTATATCATTACTCGCAGGACTTCTAACAACAGTTGGAAACTATTTACGGTATGCGCAACTAGAAGAATCTCATAGAGTTGCCGCAATAGCTTGGGGTAAGTTTCAACGTTTAATCGCAGTAGAGTTAGCATTAAAACCAGATGATCGAATTGATTCATTGGACTTTTTAAAGATTTGCCGTGCTGACTTAGACAGATTAATAGAGCAATCTCCAGCAATACCATCTGAAGCGATTACTCTATTTGAACAAAAAATAGGAAATATCAAGGACTTGAAAAAGCCAGATATTTGTGGAGCACTAGAACATACCCGTGTATTTGAAAGCTCAGAAACACGTCTTAAACAAGCAGCTGTTGAGGCAGCACTTATGTTAAGAAGAAAGAAACAGACTCTTAATGAGCTAGTTACTCCAGAAATAGAGAGTAGAATTGCGGCCCAAATCCAGACAAGATTAAATGAGGCAATAGAAACAAGAAAAAAGACTTTTGAAGATGAGATCGAACAAAAACACAGAGAAGTTGAAAGAGTACATAAGGATTATGAGAAAATTTTAGAGGAAAGAAACCGAAAGATTAGCCAAGAAATAGAGCTAGAGAAAAAATTACAACAAGATCATAGTTTTACTCCTCCACAATTATCTAAGACGGGTAGTTCACAGTTTGAAAGTAGATTAAATTATAGAAAGAAAAGTGTATCACATACTAAAAGAGAATTAACTGAGAAAGCGCTAATTTCACATCAAAAGGATTTATTATTAACATCTGAAGAGAAAAACACTATAGTAATTCCTACAGAAATTCCAAAACCAGAGGAAATTCCAAAACCAGAAGAAAACGCACAAAGTGTTATAAATATTACTTCAGAATAAGACAAATAATATATATAAAATCCCACATAATAAAAATTGATTAAATTAATCATTTAAAACATAGTCGCTACTAGAAATTAGGCTTATTTCAATACTATATTATTTCCATGAGATTGAGTAATGATATAGCATATCATATGATTAATAGTGTAATACAGGTAGAGACAAGGCGGGCATACCACACAACATCGTTACATATTGCCATGCTTATAAAGCGCGGTAAGGTATTGAGTGTGGCAAGTAACGCCATAGGGTCGCGTTCAAAGGGATGTGGATATGCGACAAGGACAATTCACGCAGAGAGGGCAGCTATAAAGAAGGTTGGTGATATATCCAAGTTAGATGGTGCAATTATGGTTGTAATCCGAATAATGCGTGGCACGCGTGAGGTAGGCCCTTCAGAGCCTTGCCACTCATGTAAGTGTCACTTGGAAAAATGTATAAGGGATCATGGTTTGAAGCGTGTATATTATTCGGTGTGAAAATACTAATTAAATTAAATAAAAATACAACTAAAACAAAATAAGAATAAAAATAATTTTTTTAAGAGCTCTAAGCATTACTTAAATTTTTAAAAGCTCTAAGCATTACTCAAATATTTCCAAATAACGCTAAACATAATTCCTTGGACGCCATTTGTAAAAAGACGAATCTTGAGTCCTCGTCCAAATAAACCAGATACTCCATCTTTTTGAATGATTTCATCAATAATTTTACGATATGTTATTTTTGGATCTAGATGCGACTGTTTTGCGGTTTTCACGATTCTAAATGAATTACTTGATGTATCTGACACAATACTCGATGTAAAACCAATAAAAGCATTTCTCCCCATATTTTCCAATTTTTGATCTTTTTCATATTTTGGAAGATAAGTATTTAAATAATTATGAGTAATAAACCAAGGATAATGTCCTACAATTGTAGCAGATGATGTTGCCATTGCTCCATTGAATAAAATACGCGGTCCTGCTATTTTCAAACTATTGCTTAAATTATTCATATTTCCATTTACTTGAAGATTTGTTTTTACTGTATCAATTGGCATCAAACAAATACGAAATAAACCTGCGGTAATTGAAGCAAATCCCGTTTTTATAAATACTGGAAGTTCATTGACTACAGAATTTTTCTCACAAATAGAAAGTGCCAATGTATTACTAAAGGTATCTCCAAATCTAGATAATGGACCTTGAAATAATGCAGGTGTAAACCCTTTATAAAAACGACGAACTCCACCTTCTCCATATAATTTCTTAACTGTTCCTTGAATATTTCCTCCATGAGTATATTGATAATTCATAATTGTTCGTAACCACATAAGAGTACATACTTGGACGGACATGGCTCCTGCTCCAGCAGTTCCACTCTCAATTGATTTTTCTAAAATAGATTGCATATTGTGTTATAATATAATTTAATCTTTATACTAGTTTTATAATACTATAAACATAAAAGCTATATTAAAAATAAATATCATTATTTTTAATAACGCTTCCTGTTGGAATCGAACCAACGACTCACAGGTTACACTCACAGGTCTAACAGCCTGTTGCTCTACCATCTGAGCTAAGGAAGCCCTTGGAGATTTCTCTCCACATACTCCGTAGAACTAATTCTTTAAGTTCTGAACGCACTAGAAGTATACTATATAGCCGCGAAGTGCCCGCGAATATAAAGAAATAATTATAATATGTGAAAAGCGTAGTACATGGATCAGTCAAATTATTCATTTAAGAAAATCTCTGATAAAAACGGAGTTGTAACATATTATACAAATCCGACAAAGGGAATAAAATATACAAATAGTAATCAAGTTCTAGAGCATTATAATGCTGCATTCGCCTTAATTGGTGATAAAAAATGGATGTGGATATTTGATAGTGAAGGATTTAGTCTATCGTTTGTTTTAGATTCACAACAAGGTACGGGTATTATAGGTATTGCGAATCTACTTATGGGTAAGTATGGTGACACTTTACTAGAAATTAAAATCATAAATCCCACATGGCATATTAGAACATTGTTAACTGCAATGTGGCCATTTTTGAATAAACAGTTAAAGCAAAAGATTAAAATATTGGATGATAGAGCATACAGTATTTTAGAATTTGTATAACAGACTACATTACACATTTTTCACAATCCTTAAACAATCCTGGAATAAATTGACAGCGTTTAATACATTTTATTTCGTTTTGTGTGAGACGCTTCTTTGATTTTCTAGTAACTCTTCCTGATCTTCGAATAGTAACCATTTTATAACCAGTTTTCCCGCGCACCGTTACCCTCTTCGTTTTAGTTTGGCCGATGCCTCTTTTAAATTCGGAATGTGTCTGTGTGGAGTTATATATAAACATCTCTACTATATTACAAATAAAATCTGGACCTAAAAGTAATAACCATAATATAATTAGGATATGGAATGTATCAAAAATCATCAACATTGTCTAAAAGTAGACTAAAGTATCCCTCATTAATATTTGATGAGTCTCCATATGATACGCAACAGTTTCCGCCTCAAACTAATTATGAAGCAGACCGTTATGATGCGCCCCGTTATGAAGCGCCTAATTATGATCCATGGTTATTTAAAAATATAGAGAGCGTTTATAAATCACAGTTTATAGACCAAGAAGAAGAGAAGCGCTGCTGTAATTATGAACAACAAATTGTCGCAACACTAATAAAATTACTACTTCATATAACACTAATATCTATATTTGAAACTCTATTCTATTTTTTATATGTATCATCGCTGGAAAATAATGGAATTGAAAACGCAATTAATACATTTATAAATGGGGCTGTAACCGACTGTTATAATATGACTGCCGAGCAGATTGAAGTCGTAGATAATATATTGGAATCATATATAAATGCCTCAGATGTAATACAAAAAGGAAAAACAGAGGAATTGGCAAGATATAAATATAATAATCATATTTCGAATATTGCGTGGGGATATGTAAGTGGATTATCTGGACTATTTGTTATATTATCAGTATATACACGTGTACGTAAGATAAAGATTAACTGGAAGAATGTGGTATTAGAGAATCTTGCAATGGTGATATTGTTGGGGTTATACGAATTGCTGTTTTTTAATACAATAGTTCATAAATATCTGCCAATTTCAACAGAGGAACTAGCACAAGGCGCGATAGAAAAGCTACAGACCGCTTGCAGAGTCTTAACATGAAAGGGCTTAAAGATCGGATGAATAATAAATATTGTGGTGAATAAACCACCAATGGGGTTACCCGAGCGGTCAAAGGGGGTAGATTTAAGCTCTACTGCGTAAGCTTCGCGAGTTCGAATCTCGCACCCCATATAAAACTATTTTTGATGTCTGATATGATATCAAAAATGGTTCTTTGGAACCAGACGTTAGGGGGATGTAGTTTAGTGGTTATAATGCTTAGTTTGGGCGATAAAACATCTAAGAGGTCCCGAGTTCAACTCTCGGCATCCCCCATATATTTAGAGTCTTTCTTAAAGCCTCTAAATAGCTGATAAAATCAGCTATAGTTGCCTTCTTAGCAAAGTGGCATTGCGTCTCTCTTGTAAAGAAAAGGTCGCGAGTTCGATTCTCGCAGAGGGCAATTAATGTTATTAAGATACTTTATTAAAGTCTCTTAATAGCCTTGTAGCTCAGTTGGATAGAGCGACAGCCTTCTAAGCTGTAGGCCGTGGGTTCAATTCCCACCTGGGCTGTATATTATATTCAATTTAAAATTGATTTTAATATAAAGCTAACAGACGTTATATAATTAATATAAATGTTTAAAGATAAAAAAAGTAAATATAAAACTAAGGCAAATATTCCTAAAGCCCTAAGGGAACAGGTGTGGATAAAAAATATTGGACGTCAATACGAACATAAATGCTTAGTTGACTGGTGTCAAAATACAATTAGTGTATTTGACTTTCATGTTGGACATAATATCCCAGAGAGTCACGGTGGTAAAACAGATATAACTAATCTTAAACCCATATGTTCCAGATGTAATTTATCAATGGGGAGTCAATATTCAATATCCGAATGGATTAAAATAGGAGACACCTTACCTCATAAAAATCATCAATTAATACATGATGTAGATGTTAAAAATGATAGAATAAAATTATCATGGTATCTACGATGTTTGCCTTGTGTAACTTGTATATGTCATTAATAAATCTAAACTACTGCGATAAACTATTATATATTATTTATATCTAAGTTTAGAGAATGCCTTGTGGATGTGGAAAAAAACGCGAAGGCACAGTTCACTTTATGGGTAATGCTAGTACGGATACTCCAGATCCTGTTGAATGGGGGCCTATAGTCTGGAGATATTTACATTGTTTAACTGAAAAGATTGGATTTTCAGGTAATCCAATCGTAGATAATGATCAAGCTAATCATATGGAAACAATAATAAATAATCTACATCTTATTATTCCCTGTCCTGAATGTCAAGCACATGCGCTAACTTATATTAGTAACAATCCATTCTCATCCTTAAAAGGACTTATAGGAGATAATCTTCGTAGCACAATACGTACATGGCTTTTTACTTTTCATAATAGTGTTCGTATAGACAAAGGTCAGCCATTAATTATTAATACAATAGAGGAATGTAAAGAGCATTATAATGGTTGTTTTATAAAAAAGTGTGAATATGATCTATTTATTCAAAATGGAGCATATGCAGTAAGAGCAGGGTGGGTTAAAATAGAAAATTGGCGTAAATGGTATACTACATCAGAGAAACTTCGTATAACGATAGGTAATATAGTTCTCTAAGATGTCTGTATTAATGATGGAGGATATGGTACAATATTAGAACTATTCATATTAACAATGTATCCGTGGTCTACTAATGCGCCAGCAGTTAACTTAGTTAAATAGAATTTATTTCCAGCTACACCTGTCATAATTTCTTCTGGTAATGCTGGATGGAATACATTTCCAGAACCATAGTTATAGTAACGAGGTTCTTTTACAAAACCGTCTTTTATACCTTCCTCCCAATGAGAGTAAGCTGTTCCCTGACCGAAGCTATTTTCAATTGGAATACGATATACTTGTGGACCAACAAGTTCACGATAGGCTTTAATAGCTTCACTTGAATTCCAGTTACTATTTGGTCCAGTGTACCATATTTTACTGGAATCTAAGAATTGATCCCATCCAACAAATATATTACCTGTCTGAAGTGACGCAATACCTAGACCATGTAACATTTCATGAACCATTACTGGAATTAACATAACTACAGTTGTATTATTAAATGTAACTGTGGATAATAATGATGATTCATTTAATCTGTCACTATTAAGACTTACTGATTGACGAAGTGGTACACCAGGTACAACGGAATCATTAATTAGTGTTGGACGGGCACTAGCTAAAATACCTGCACCGAGTGATCTCATATTAATATCTACAATCATATCGTAATCTAAACTTACATCTGGTAAACGATAACCATGTGTTCTAACAATTATAGATTCTATAATTCCTTTACTAGTGTTAATTAAATCTTGAATATTTTGCGATGGAACATTTGATGTGTAATTAATTGAGATCTTGTAGGGTTCTGGCCCTGGAGCTGGCGCAGGTTCTGGTTCTGGTGCTGGCGCAGGAGCTGGTGCTGGCGCAGGCGCTGGTTCTGGTACTGGCGCTGGTGCAGGCGCTGGTTCTGGTTCTGGTGCAGGCGCTGGTTCTGGTTCTGGTTCTGGTGCAGGCGCTGGTGCTGGTGCAGGCGCAGGTTCTGGTGCTGGTGCAGGCGCTGGTTCTGGTGCAGGTTCTGGTGCAGGTTCTGGTGCAGGTTCTGGT
>Ga0214923_10006495_pt1 | contig 13117 bp, 11 predicted proteins | sample LL1510_MetaG_FD_177993 | JGI IMG/M metagenome (GOLD analysis project Ga0214923, IMG submission 177993) | Freshwater microbial communities from Lake Lanier, Atlanta, Georgia, United States - LL-1510 | ecosystem: Environmental > Aquatic > Freshwater > Lake | place: USA: Georgia | collected...
TCAAACGAAAGATACCGCTATTTACTATCTCAGGGGATTACGGGGCTGAGTATCGCTTTCGATCTTCCCACTCAGATGGGGTATGACTCTGATCATGCTTTAGCCCAAGGTGAGGTGGGTCGTGTCGGTGTCGCTATCAGCTCACTTGAAGACATGGAGATTGTGCTCAATCAAATTCCTCTAGATCAGGTCTCAACTTCCATGACCATCAACGCGACAGCCGCCATTCTTCTATGTCTTTATATTGCAGTCGCTGACAAAAATGGAGTCTCAAGAAGTAAATTAAGAGGAACTATTCAAAATGATGTACTTAAAGAATATATTGCTAGGGGAACCTATATTTTCCCACCTACGCCAAGTTTAAAAATAGCAACCGACCTTTTTGAATTCTGTAAAAATGAGGTTCCTGAATGGAATACTATCTCCATCAGCGGCTACCACATTCGGGAGGCCGGCAGCACTGCGGTTCAAGAAGTAGCCTTTACTTTGGCCGATGGCTTGACTTACGTCCAAGCGGCGCTCGATCGAGGTTTAAAAATTGATGACTTTGCCCCTAGGCTCTCCTTCTTTTTTAATGTTCACAATGATTTCTTAGAAGAGGTTGCGAAATTCAGAGCTGCTAGAAGACTATGGGCGAAACTTGTTCAGGAGCGGTACAATCCCCAGGACCCAAAATCTCTTCTATTGCGGTTCCATGCCCAAACGGCCGGTAGCACTTTGATTCCCGTTCAGATTGATACCAATGTAGTCCGAGTCACTCTCCAGTGTTTAGCCGCGGCCCTTGGAGGCGCCCAATCGATTCACACGAATTCTCGCGATGAAGCACTAGGCTTACCAACGTCTGAAGCAGCTTTGTTGGCCCTAAGAACCCAACAAGTGATCGCTTATGAATCTGCAATACCCTCAATCGTAGACCCCTTGGGGGGTAGCTATGCATTGGAATCTTTGACCGACAACATTGAAAGAGAAGCCAGAAAAATGATCGAAACGATTGAGACCAAAGGCGGAGTTGTAAAGTGCATTGAGGAAGGCTGGCAACAGGGACTTATTCAAGAAGCGGCTTACGAATATCAAATGGAGATCGAAAACAAGAAGAGAATTATTGTAGGACTCAATTCTTTTCAACAAAAAGAAACCCACACCAATCCTATTCTCTCCATAGACCCCAAAATCGAAAAGGATCAAGTTGAACGGCTGAAATCTTTCCGTCAAAGAAGAGACCAGTCTAAACATCAACAGGCGCAAACGGAGCTTCATAAAGCTGCTATTGACGGGAAAAATTTAGTACCTGGAATTTTGAAAGCCATTCATGCACACAGTACTTTGGGAGAGATTACCGCAACTTTAGAAAAGGTTTACGGTAGGTATCGTCCTTAAATTATTTCCTGCCCAAATTACAAAACACTTAAGCTAAAATCTCTCGGAAATATTTTTTTTGAATTAGAAATGTGCCGCCTCCCACCATTGCACTTCCGACACATAAATCTATAAAGGCAGTCATTCGAGTTCCCTGATAAATGCCTAACTTTGACAACCCCCAAGAGACGACAGCCGCTGTCGCAATAACCCCACTCCACTTCAACAAGAAGTGGTAAAAATTTTTATAACTGTAGTTTGGAATGACTTGAGCAATATGACCACGGAGCATGATCCAAAGTATAAGACAATAAATAAAAATCCCGATCGTACCTGCAGCGGCTAAACCCAAATAAGAATATTTTTGAGACAAATAAAAATAGATTGGGATCATAATCGCACTCAAAATGGATCCTAATATTGAAGGAAGCCAGGTTCTCTGAGCCGCATAAAATCCTCGAGATAATAAAATTTGACTCGCCCAAAAGAAAATCCCCGTCCCAAAAACCTCTAAAACCGAAGCCGTTTCATTGAGGTCGTAGGCCGTTAATTTTCCGCCCCCATAAACGAAATGAGTTAACGGTTTTGCGTAGCAAACGACCCAAACAGCCGCAATAGGCCCGAGAGCCCAAAGTTTAGAGACCTCTCCTAAAAGAGTATCCACATATTGAGAATAATTTTTTTCAGACCACAGTCGACTCAAGTAGGGAAAGCTAGCCATTCCAGCAGCCTGTCCGATAATTGCGATCGGGATTCGCATCTCAGTTCTCGCGTAGGATAAGTAACTGACGGCTTTCGGCTGTAAAAAACTCCCAAAATACTTTGAGATCCACTCATCAGTTACCACAAGAGAAAAGCTCAACATGATCGGAAACGTCACCCATAAGTATCTTTTGAATCGCATGGAGACATTCGAGGAAAAATCTAAACTTGGTAAGCAAGAATATCCAAGTTTTTTTAGGCCCCACCATTGCAAAAGTCCATGCCCAAAAAAACTCCCCACCAGAACCCCGACACTAAAGCCCATAACTCCTAACTGCTGATAAAATAAGAGACCACAGAGAATAATTCCAAGGTTATAAAGAATAGGAGAGATGGCTGTGTAGATAAACCTTCCATGAGTTTGTTGAACACTCATGGCCAACCCACCCCAGTAAAAGAAAAACTGTGCAGGAAGTATCACCCTCAAAAGTTTAGATAAGAGAATTTTTTGATCGGGGTTATACCCCGGAGCCACCCATGTTCCGAGAGTGTCCGCAAAAATTTCTCCCAGGATAATCAGAACGATTAGGACTAGACCCATCACCGTTGAGACCGTTCTAAAAACCTTTTCCGTGAGTTTCTTATCTTCGTGATTCAAACACTCCGATAGAATAGGAATAAGAGAAATGCTCAAAGCCCCAGCGGCCATCAAATAATTTAAAAAATCTGGAATGACAAAAGAAGATAAATAAACATCCGTCATCGACGAAGCGCCAAGCGTCTGTGTGAAAACCCATTCTCGCAAAAACCCAATTCCCCTGGAAAGGATAACGCTCGCTGCCATAATCCCACTAGCACGACGAATATTTTTTTTTATTTCTTGCGTCACGCCATAGCCTTTCGCGCAAACAAATACTTAAGCGTTTTTTTCACTCTCGCTGAGTGGAATTAAGCTTTTTTGATGTTCTAGTCTACTTCGTTTCATGAAAAAACCGGTTATAATAATAGTAATCCTTCAGGTGTGACTCTTCTAGTTACTTCTTCATTTAAAGCTTAGAAAACCGGGTACCTTTAAACATATGGAAAAAGTTCCATCTTCATCAGAAAAAATGGTTCACCTTTTTATTCAGCCATCTGAGGGAGAACCTATCTCATTTAAATTAGATCTCTACCATGCAAGAAAAGTTATCACTATTTTAGCGTTTACGGCTCTGGTGTTTTTCCTGGGAACGCTATTTTTCTTTAGAGAGTTTGAAATAAACCGCAAACTCCAAGCTGCTGTCTTAGAATCAAATTTAAAATTACAATTAAAGACAATATCCGCTCCTGAGATCTCGATTCCCAAAAGACAACTTGGGTACTCTGTGAATTTTTCGGAAGATGAAGAGTTAAGAAAAACCAAATCAATGGCCGAAAATTCAGAAGATAATGATACTTCAAAAGATTCCTGGATGAACTTTTCACAATCGGTGGTGTCAGCTAGATTAGGCAGTCTAAGCTCTGAGTGCCAAGCTTCCAATTGCACTATTAAACTTGAACTTTTACCTTCCGGAAATGGTGTTTCTCAGGGTGAACTCTTGATCGTTCTTGAAGCTGAAGTACCTCGAATTGGAGCTCGGGGAATAAATCTCCAACAGCGCAAACAGTTCATTGTTTACCCCGGTTACTCGTCAAAAGAGGAGTTCAAAAATTCCGACATATCCACATTCGAAAAACGTCCTTTTAAGTTTTCAAAAACTTTGAATGCTTCTTTGAACTTTAAAATCAGCAAACTATTAAGACCTCTAGCTATCAATGTTTACTTATTTGATCAGAAAAAAGCTCTGACTCATCATGAGAGAAAGACCATTGACCTCGATGAAAACTACGCTAACTGAAGTTCCACTATTCACTGTGATTGCCGAAGGCAGCCGAACCCAAGGTTCGCTCTCTTTCTTTTCTCAATGCATTATTCTTGGCTTGGTCGAGGGAAACATCTATCAACAATCCCAGGAAAGTCTAACGCTAGGGAAATCCGGTTGGATTAGAGGAGATATTACTTCCCAAGGGCACATTTTGATTGCCGGTCGCGTCGAAGGAAACATCTTCTCCACTCTCAAAATTACGGTACTTGAGACGGCTTTGATCACCGGAAAAATAGTCTGTCCTAAAGTAGAAATTAGGTCTGGGGCGATCTTGGAGTCCGACATAGTCATGCAAAGCGCCAAATCCCCGGCCTACCTCCCATCCATCGCTGCTTGACTCCTCGCTCAGACCGAATAAACGCACCGCAACAACCAACGCTCAAAAATGTCTATAGTTTTCAGAATAACAAGCCATGTTTCGTTAATTAAATCAGTTAAATATGCCGATAACTAAATGACATGGCATCTTCTTATGAAAAATCTGCCCGCCTTGTGATTATTGAAGGAAAAGATAATCGTGATAAAGGCAAGGTGATTAACTTAAAAAAAAGCTACATCATCATCGGCAGGGGACAGGCTGATATTGTCCTCAATGACCTCCAAGTGTCCCGTGCTCATGTCGCCCTCGAGTTTAACGAAAAAACAGGTGAGCTAACTTTTACTGATTTGGGCAGTACCAATGGAACTCTCGTCAACAATGAGCTGAGAAAATCGGGAATTTTAAAAGATCGTGATCGGTTGAAAGTGGGCCATACCGTTTTTGATTGCCAACTTGAATATGAAGCGCAAACAGAAGTGGGAACTTCGGCTCAACTACGACAAGAGACCCCTCTGTCTCAATCAAAATCTTTTTCCTTAGCTGGACCTTCCAAGTTTTCCTCGGAACCTGCTGAGGTCAAATCTCAGCCCCCTACCCCTTCAAATTTCACTGACTCCTCACAATCTCAAAAAAGTAATTCATCAAGCCTTCCTATTGTGGAAGATATTAAATTAGATGCTCCATTGAAAGTCCCGCAAAAATTCTCTCAAAAAGCAAAGGTAAGTTTTTTAGCTCTCACTCTTGTAGCTTTTGCCTACATGTTTCTATCATCAACACCCAATCGCTCTGTCTCAAACAAAAGTTTGAAAAGCTACACCACTGAAATCACAGAGCTCATTGAAACCAGACAACTAGAGCAAGCTAAAACCATTTCACTTGAAGCTATCAAAGCTTTTCCCTCCCACTCAGTTCCAATGTTTTTGCTAGGAAATGTTCACGAGGAACTAAAACAATTTGATCTTGCTATCGACACCTATCGACGATCGTTAGCGCTTAAGCCATTTCAACTCATTACTCACATTCGACTCGCTAGACTTTACTTAAAGATAAATAAAAAAGACGAAGCCAAAATGCTGTTAGCAGATCTGTTACCTGTTCTGGACTCAACTGCGTCGGGCCCCCAATTACACATTCAAATTGGGGAGCTGTTTTTGGACTATCCCGATCTGGAGACCAAAGAACTGTTACTTAAAAGAGCTAAAAACCTTCAGACCAAAGATGCACCCAACGATTCAATCGGCTATAAGTTGGAAGCCAACGTTCTACACTTAACTGATAAATCTCCCGACACGCCTAAAAAAGTTGAAGAGCTTCTAAAAAAAGGGCTGAGTCTCACGCCAAAAGACGAATGGATATTCGATAGATTGTATTTCCTTAAAAGCGCAAACAACAATAAAGTTGAAGCAATCAATATCCTCGAAGACTGGATCAAAGCGAATCCCCGTTCAACCCATCCTTTAATTATCTACTCCTACGTAAAATTTAATGAAAAAAAATTTCTTGAAGCGATCCCATATCTTCAAAAAATTATGAACTTCCTAGCTCAAGAGCCCGACCATCCCAATTACGCAGAAGCCCTAAACCTCATGGGAAATATTAGTATGCAGCAAAACCAGTTAGCAGAAGCTGAAAATTTCTTCAGACAATCTTGCAAGCATGGGTTCAAAGCGAGTTGCTCCCACCCCCTCATTATCGGCATCCCCCTGAGCCCTGAAAGTCCACAACGAGCTCAACAAGAGAGCCCTGAAAAGATTCGTCAACCCGGAAGTGTCAACCCTACCACTAAGTAAAACCTTTTAGGCCCGCTCAAAAGGGGCAGCTATAAGCTTTTCCTTTGTTAAAGTTTAAGCTATCTTCAATCCAAAACAACAAAGGATCCCTCAATGAAATCCCTTATCATTTACTTAAGTTTATTCAATTTGATTGCGTTAGCTAAAACCCCCACTAACTCCATTCTTTCAAGCTATTGGTTCACAACCTCAAACCAGGCTGTTTTAACCAAAGTGGCTGATAAGTTTGAAATCACCCGAAGAACTAAAGGCGGCTTTGAAGTCCTAGTTCCTTTTCCAGAATCTGGACTATTTCTAAACTGGGTCCCTGACGCCCATTTGATAGAGCTTGATACTTCCAAATCCCTTCAAAGAAACCGCGATAAAAGTCTTCGGGGATACCACAACTTTCAATCGGTTCAGGACGATTTAAGAAAGATTTTGGACAAGCACCCCAAAATTGCAAGTATTGAACAGTATGGAGCCTCGCTGGAAAAAAGACCCTTATTAGCACTCAAATTAACCTCTACTGAAAGTTCCTTGCACAAACCCTCAATTTTAATGACTGCAAGTACTCATGGCGACGAACTGATCACAGTTGAAGTTCTTTTCGGTTTGATAGAACAACTTCTTTCCGGTTATTTACAGGATGGCCGCATGACAAAACTATTAGATTCTTACGAGCTCTACTTCATTCCTGTAGTTAACCCAGATGGCTATGTTCGAGAGGAAAGGTATGCAAATGGAGTAGATCCAAATCGAGATTATCCGTGGCCCCAGGACCCCAATCACAAATCCAACCCTTGTGTGGAAGCTCTGATGAAGTTCTACGAGACTCATAAGATTAAAGCCAGTATCGACTTCCATGCTTACGGTCAAATGATCATGTATCCTTGGGCCTATACTTACAGTGGCTTGCCTTCATTCGAGGAAAATGTATTTAACTCGATCACATCACACATGGCGTCCTTTAATGGTTATACTCATGGTCAGATTTCAAAAGTTATTTATATCGCCAAAGGTTCGAGCGCGGATTACTTCCATTGGAAACACCAATCTTGGTCACTTGGGATCGAAGTTGGAATGGAAAAGGTCCCGCCGACAGAATCAATTCCAAAGATTATAGGGGACAACCTAGATTCTACTTGGACATTTGTAGAATCGATTCAATAACGTGCTTAGCAGATTCAAACTAGATCCATCACCTAACCAAGCCGTTTTCGAACTCATTTTTGCCTCAAGTATCTGGGGTTTTGGATTCGTGTGCGCAAGATGGGCTCTCGATTTTGCCGGACCGCTGTGGATGAATGCGATCAGGTTTTACCTGGCGTTTGTTTTTGCTGTTCCAGTTATTCTTGCAGTCCCTCAACTTAAGATACACTTTAATCGTGAGCATTTTTTTCTTGCGATATGGCCCGGAATTTTCTTGAGTGGAACATTGGTTTTTCAGACCGCAGGTCTGAATTACACTTCGGTCACTAAAAGTGGCTTTATTACCGTCATGTATATTATTTTCGTTCCCTTCTTAGAGAGACTTCTTCTAAAAACCCCCATCAGAAAGGTTCATTTTCTCTTTGTGGTAACGGCTCTTTTAGGTTCGGCTTTAATTTGTCAGTTTCAGGTAGGAAACTGGAACTTTGGCGATCTTTTAACTTTAATTTGTGCACTGATGGCTTCATCGCAAATTGTTTTCTTAGAAAAACAGGCTCCAAAAATTGGGTCTGCATTTGTTTTCAACGTCTTTCAAACCTTTTGGGCTGGTATCATTCCGTTTTTGCTGGCAATTCCTTTTGAACCACCACCCAAGTTTCCGGCCTCAGCAAAAACCATCGTTTCCATGTTAGTTCTGTCTTTTGCGTCCACTCTTTTAGCGTTCCTGATTCAAGTAAGGTCTCAAAAAGTTCTTCGTTCTTCCACCGTGAGCATGCTTTTTCTTCTAGAATCTCCCTTTGCAGCTTTTTTTGCTTTTATTTTTTTAGGCGAACATTTGGATTTGTTTCAATGGATTGGCGCGATTTTAATTCTGTCGAGCGCTTTTGCAGCCGTTAAAATGATTTCCAAATCTCCTGCAAGTTCGAAGCACGCTTAATGGGCTCGGCCCACGGCAATGGCCTCGTCCGAGATGCTAGGTTTAACCACTGTTTGATTCTTTTAGTCGTATAGCTTGGATTTATCGCCTGGGGTTCTCCCAGCTCGACAAATCGATGAAAAAGAGGAAGCCACCGTTCTCTCGAGTCTCCATATTCTTCTACTTTAGGATTTGGTGAATTAACCAGGTCAAGCTCAGATAATATTCTTGAGGCCAGAGACGGCTCTCCCAGAGCCCCTCTTCCCAACATAAAATGCTCGCAACCGGTCTCGTCTCGACACTGGCGAAAATCATCTATCGACCAAATATCACCGTTAGCCACTACAGGAATAGGAAGTCTCTTTCGTATCTCCCCTATTAAACTCCAGTGAACAGGTTTCGCATAACCTTGAGCACGCGTGCGGGCATGAATCGTAAGCCAAGATGCCCCACCCAATACAACGGCTTCAGAAATAGCAAAAATTTCATACGGGCTCTCCCAGCCCAATCTCACTTTAGCCGACACCGGAATCGATTTGGGAACAACTCCTCTCACAGCGGCTATAATTTTTTCTACTCGTTTTGGTTCTTTTAAAATAACGGCTCCACCATCATTCCGATTCACAATAGGTGCTGGACATCCAAAATTAATATCAATACCAAGAGCGCCCAACTCTACTGCCTTAGAAGCAGTCTCAGCCATCCGCTCAGGATTACCCCCTAAAATTTGCGCAATCACGGGAGTGCCAGATGCGGTTCTGCCCCCGGTTTTGAGTTCAGGAATAAAGCGATAAAACATTTTTTCGGGTAAGGCTTCTTGAGTCACTCTAATAAACTCAGAAACACAAAACTTAAAACCACCTAACTCTGAGAGTAACGCTCGCACAGGAAAATCTGTAACCCCCTCCATAGGCGCTAAAATTAGAGCAGGTTCCCCTTTTTTTATCAAAGCACTCAAGGGTGGAATCAAGTGTCTAAAGTGAAAGGATTAAAGTTGGTCTTCCAATCAAAATAATCCTCACTCTCGGCTTGTTTGAGGAAGTTAACGATTTTATAGGTTACAGGGGTCATCACCACCTCCCACAATACTTTAAGGCAATAATTAGTGACCATCACTTTTACCACTAAATGGTGTTGCCACGTTCCTAAGAAAGCGATGGGGTAAAAAATAAGGGAATCCACCGCTTCACCCGCGATAGTTGAACCTATCGTCCTCGTCCACAGCATTTTGCCTTGGGTCCACAATTTCATTTTGGCTAAAACAAAGGAATTCGTAAATTCCCCAGCAAAAAACGCAACAAAAGAAGCGATAACGACTCTCCAAGTCTGTCCATAAACTGTTTCATAAGCACTTTGAAAAGGCCACCCTTCGGCAGGTGGAGCCACAACTACGAACCAGCTCATGAAAGAGGCAAAAGCTAAAGCTGCAAATCCAGCCCAAACGACTTTACGAGAACGAGCGTAGCCGTAAACTTCAGTTAAAATATCTCCAAAAACGTAACTAAGCGGAAAGAAGAAAACTCCGGCCCCGCAGGTAAAGCCATAAATGTTGATAACTTTGGTAGTTCCAATCAAATTTGAACATAATAAAATGGTCACGAACGAGGCCATGACAAGATCGTAATATCTGTAGGTTCGCTTTTCCGAAGGCTCTTTAATAGTTGGATTCATAATCCCTAACTTAGGGTAAAAGGTCTCTAAAGTAAATGAGCGGATAAGGAAGCTGTTTATGGACAGGAAGGGAGAGAATCAGAGGATGAAGTTGGATTTTCTATTTTGGTGAGAATCCAATCGGAATTCTCTCTTTCTAAAGTCAAATCAGCGCAGAGTCCTCGACCTATTTTTTTTTGTTTTTTACTAAACTTAAACTCAACTTTTTGGGGACCTCCCCCACGCAACCAGCGATCAACTTTTGCCACGGCTACGTACTCTCCCTTTTTTGTGGGGTTACATTTCACATCCATGATTCTGCAGCGAATTTGAGACTCGGCAAACATAATAATTTCGTTATTTACTTTTGAATTGCAGCCTTTGGGTAAAACCCCTTTTTCGGGGCCAGTCTCGGGAATTTCACACCCTTGGGGCTTTTGCGGATCAGAGGCCCAAAGAGAAAAAGCGATTAAAAAAAAGTGAATTATTGAATACGGCATATTGTAGCTAAACCTAAGCGAGAGTCTAACTCTCTAACGGGCATTTTTCCTAAAGGAACAATAGAAACTTCCGCAGTCACGGCAACCTCTGCTTCAAACAGATGCCCCCCAAACACTCGAAACTGATTATCTCCCAGAGCCGCATGCACATGGATATAAGGCTGTCCCTCTTTCAACGAGAGATTCCCCGTAAGAGAGATCAACTCATAATCCATTTCAGAAAAAGTTTTTCTTAAGTATTCTTTGTGCTCTAAGTGGTAATAACCCAACTCAACATGAATAAGAGCCCCAAGACCGGATATTATTCCACCTTTTAATCTCAGGTCGATTACATCTCGGGTTAAAGTGGAGATTAATTTTTCCCCTTTTGATACCACAATAAGAGCTTTTTCCTCTGAATGATGAATAATCATAATGGCTTTCATCATATTCACTTCGGGGGAAAAATCCAACCCCTTTGAATCCATTGATTTATTTCTTTTCGAAGGATACAAACCGGAAAATGTCCGCCCAAGCTGATCCATCCCCATTTTCGTTACCCAACCATCGCATGAGCCAATTGGGCATCTCTTTTCCTTTTATGATTGCTCCGATGGTGGGTTTAAGCCACGTAGCGTTTAGAGACTTAATTCGAAGCTATATTCCAGAATCTCTATCCCCCATTCTTTTCACTGAAATGCTCTCTACGCTAAGACTCCCCTATGAAGATATGCATGATCTTCCCGGGCCTCTGACCAGCCTTGGAGAGACCCACTTTATTCCACAGCTCTTAGGCAATAATGAAACTTACATTGCTGAGTCTATCGGTAAACTTTTACCATTTCACCCTTGGGGTTTTGACATCAACATGGGTTGTCCCGCCTCTCATCAACTCAAACATAACTGGGGAGTTAGGCTGCTAGGGGATGTGGACTATGCAGCCGAAGTCGTATCAGCCACTAAGAGGCATTCCCCTCTTCCAGTCAGTATCAAATTAAGAGCTGCAACTGGCACTCACATTGACCTCGCTTACCTTTTGTCCTTCACACAAAGAATGGAAGAAGCCGGCGCCGACTGGATGACCCTTCATTGTAGAACCCAAAATCAAGGACATCATGGTTACGCCCACTGGGATATCGTAGCCAAGGTTTCAAAAGCTCGAAAAATTCCAGTGATAGCAAACGGTGATGTTCATACGTGGCAGGATGCTATTGATCTCACGAGAATTTACGAGGTCGATGGAGTCATGATTGCGAGGGCCGCGACCGCTCGACCATGGATCCTATGGCAAATTGCTCAAAAACTTGGGATTCTCGATAAGCCTGCCCAAAGATGGGAGACAGCACCGCCCTGGACGCCCGAGGAAGAAGGAAAAGAGTACTTTAAAGCAGTCTTAAGATTTAGCTGTCTGCTTGAAGACTATTTTGGAGATTCAGATTTTGCTCTCAAGAAGCTACAGTTTTTCGTAGCTCAAGGGTCGCGCTGGCTCAATTTTGGTCACCAGTTCTATCACCTACTTAAGAGATGCGAAAACCTGGTCGAAACTAGAGACTTTATCAACGACTATGCTGAAAAAAATCCGCAATCGATGGGGCAAAAAGCTAGGACTTAAATTTAATATCTGCCCCATTTGAGTGGACCTAGAAAGGGGCTGGTCCGATATGTTTTGCCTCAAAAAAGCAGGTATTTGTAGAGGACCACGTTCATAAATCTTTGAGTGGCAGAAATAAAGCCCTTTAGTTAGCTTCACCTACTGTCAAACGGCCTTGATATTCCATAACTTCTAAAAATTCGATGGCCGTTTGAACCTTTTCTAGGTCCACTCAAATAGGGCAGGTATTAAAAGTTACGTCTTTTGAACTAGGAGACTACTTGCAAAAAATTGTGCAATTTTTTCATTCGTATAACCCAAGCCATGTAGGATGGAAAACGTGTCTTGGCCGAGAGTCGGATAGGGCGACAATTGATCGTGGCGCACAAACCCAGCCCAAGCTAAGGGATCAGAATTTAACTGGTTTAAAGATTGAGAAAGTTTAATGAATTCATCCCAAGGAACGACGCGGAACAGGCACGATTCAGAGCTTGCACTCAAAGCTTCCCAATAAGAAGCTGGAGCATCAAGAAATAATTTTTCAATCTCTGGTATGAGTGCACTATCCTCACTTCGCTCCTTCCATTCTTTACGATCCACAACCTCGCAAAACTGTTCCCAATGTTTTTTCTGAATAGCCTGTAAAGAGACCCATTGATGGTCTCGACACTGATAAAACCTTGAACAGGGATGACTACCATTCATTTTGGAAAAACCATTGAAGTTTTCTTTATCTTCTTTAGAAGCTCTTTCTCTAGCAAGCAGTTCATAAGCTCTCGGTAAATAAAGACTTCTAAAAGCTTCATCAGCATAGGAAATTAGATGCATGCCTCTTCGATTTGGATTTGCTAGATGAAGAAGTAGCTTGGTTAAAGGTGCATAAACTCCGCCCACGATATCACCAAATTGCGTGCTGTAATTAACACCGTTCTCTAAGAACCAATCCCCCACCCCACTCGTAGCAATAAAATTTAAATCGTGGCCAGATTTTCCACTCAACTTATCACTCATTCCTCTCATTGAGAGGTAGATAAGATCGGGATTCCTTGCAGCGAGGTCTGCATATCCGAGCCCGAGACTCTCCATCACACCAGAGCGAAAGTTCTCAACAAAGACATCAGCTTCGGCTGCCAACTTTTTAACAATCTCTTTTCCCTCAGGATGGGTGAGATCCGCACAAACTGACTTTTTTCCCTGATTCAAAAGATCAAAAACTGCTTTGTAGGGCGCCTGCCTGCACGGGTCTCCCTCTGGGCTTTTCTCAACTTTAACTACATCT
>Ga0214923_10006496_pt1 | contig 13115 bp, 9 predicted proteins | sample LL1510_MetaG_FD_177993 | JGI IMG/M metagenome (GOLD analysis project Ga0214923, IMG submission 177993) | Freshwater microbial communities from Lake Lanier, Atlanta, Georgia, United States - LL-1510 | ecosystem: Environmental > Aquatic > Freshwater > Lake | place: USA: Georgia | collected 2015-10-15
GCACCAGCTACGAGTCCTGCTATGTCTACAAATGTTACACTAGCCGGTATGATTTTTTGCGTACTATACATACTACCAAGCACTTGCAAGCGACCATCTGGCACAGGCACTACACCTGTGTTTGGTTCGATAGTTGCAAAAGGATAGTTAGCAGCAAGTATATCGTTATTTGTGAGTGCATTAAAAAGCGTAGACTTCCCGACATTTGGCAGACCTACAATTCCGATAGATAAACTCATAAATCTATTTTAACAGATTACACCCATAAAACATTGATTACTTCTAAAAGACTAGGTATAATGTTATAAAGCTAGTGTTTGAGTTTAAAAGATGAAAAAAACTATACAAAAAATTAAAGTTTTATATTCAAAAAATAAAATTATGTTTTTTGGTTTTATTTGTATTTTTTTATTGCTAATAGGTTTTTCAATTTGGTTTTTTATAATTAACCCATCAAACATTTCAAACGATAAAATTAAAAAAGAAAAAATTGAAAAACAACTATCTGACATAAGAGAAGAGTCAAATATATATCACGGATCAGATACATACAAAGAATTCGCCGATAAGATAAATACTTTCATAAAAGATAATAATCCAGAAAAAAACATACTGATAGAGCTATATCAAATCAAATCCATTGCATCATTTAATTCATTTAATTATGACGACTGCTACGATACTACAATAAAACTTGATGAATTATCACCTGACTTTAGCAATACTGAACTGATAGGTGATTGCTTGGCAGGACAAGGCAAAAAAGAAGAAGCAATAAAATATTACGAAAAAGCTATATCAATGAACAAAGGTGACTCAGATCTTGATCAACTAGATAAATCAAGTATCTGGAATAAAATAGTATCATTAAAAGCTTCAACTCAATGAATGTAATGAATAAACATTTTAAAAATTTCATAAATTTAATTTTAATATTTTTATTTTGCATTTTAATTTTTAATTCTGATAATGTAGCAGCAGCAACAACAGTTACGTTTCCCGATGGAACAAGAGGCTATTTTACAAATAAAGCTCTAGGTGGTAAAAATCTAGGTTCAATTTTTCAAGCTTGTAATGGTACGCCATCTAGTGCTGCATCCGCAGGTGCACTTAATACCTACCGAACAGGTCAATCACCAAATTATAAGTATTGGAATGTCAACTTCAGAGCTTCAGATTTTCAAGATAATAACAACATTGATAAAGACCAAAGTGTAATGAAAAGTAATTTCCTCGATTATTTAAAAGGATATGCTACAAACGAATATGATACAACTCGTATAAATGGTATAAACACTTGGACCTATTGCACCGGACCTCTTAATCGAAATGCAAATGTCGGCGGTGCTAATTTCATTATGTCTGTTGTTTTAAGTACTGCTTCAAATCAAAGGATAGACAATTACCAACAATATAATGATTCGCTATATACGAACTTTGCAAAATTTATCAATAATTCTAATATAAAACTTGCGTTTGAAAGGTTTAGTCCTGCATACAATAGCGCTAGCGCTTGCTGGGGGGATTGTAGTAAAAGCGAAGTGGATTATGGAATATATTCTAGCAATACATCTGATGACGCCATAGTAATATACATAAAAGATAAAGACGAAAAATTCGTAAAACTCCTTGCTATAAAAGCTAATTGCGGAAATTATCTATACGATGCTTATTCAAACTATAAAATTGAATCTTTTAATATCGAAGGTTCTGCATCTGTCAGCCCTTCGTTAGTGGATTATGGTGGATCAGCTACATGGACATTTAGTGCTGTAGTCAAATCTGGAACTGTTCCAGCTGATATAAACGTTGCACCTAGTGACAGCATAGACGGAGGATCTGCAAGTTTAGGCATAATAATTCCTAAAGGTACTAATGCCAGTATAAAAAAATACTCCATGACAAAGCTATACACTGGTCTCAAAAGAAACTATTGCAAGTTTGGAGTATTTACTTATGGATCTGGTAGCTACATCAAAAATGGATCAAATTATATATTAGTTTACTCCGCTACCGGCTACCAAAATCTGTCTACTAAATCAGACTGTACGACAACTGTAAATAGCGCTACATTAAGTGCCGTATCAGTAGTAAATAAATCCACTGCGTATCCTGGAGATGCAGTGGATTTTAACAATTATGTTAACTCTGATTTAAATAAAGACTTTGGCGATGGAAGTTATACGTACAATGTAACTGTGTCAAAACAACCTGCAAGCGCACCCAATCCAACCGATGCAACTTGGGTAAACTCTAGCACTTCTAATAATGATATAAATAACGCTAAATCTGCAAGTAAAACTATAAGTATAACTATTCCGAGCGATGCTCCTAGTGGTGCGAAATATTGCACGAAAACTGAAATAATTCCGAGTTCTGTAGAAACCTTAAACTTAACTCTTAATCCTCAACAAGCAGAATCTTGTGTAACGGTTGGTCAAAACAACAGCGCTACATTGAAACCCAATTCATCATCAACCCCAAGCACCGCTTATACTGGAGACAGTGTAGTTTTGAAAAACTGGGTAGAATCTTCAAACGTATCAGGCTCAGGTAATTATTCTTATACTGTTAGCTCAAGTAAAGTAAATTCACCGGGGTCTTCGACAGCACCGCCAGATCCCACAGCAGCTTCACCTGGAACTTGGAAAGATGTAACAGTCCCAAGTCAAAATATATCATCATTACAATCATCTGTAACTTCTGTGACCATAACAATCCCAAGCAATGCTCCTAGTGGTGCGAAATATTGTAGAGAAACAAACAGCATATCTACAACAAGTGCCAATTTGATTCTAGATATCTCACCAACTTCTTCTAAATCTTGTGTAACGGTCGGACAGTCTGTCACTCTTACTGCATCAGCTGCTTCAGCAGAAAATAAATTCCCTGATGAAGAGCTTGATTTTTCAAGAAAATTAAAAATCTCAAGACCTAGCATAAATTTATCCGCCAGTAATACTGATTTGTACAAATTTTTTATAACTAATGCTTACAAAAAGACTTCAGAAGGCGTAGTTAGCGGTAAATCATGGTCAGCTCAGAGTCAGAGTGTAACTTCCGACTACTCGTCCGATAATGTCGGCGATAAACCTAAATTTTCCTCTACAGACGCACCGGGTACTAAATACTGTAGGGCAATTAAATTTGATAACGATCCAGATGATAGTACAAAATTGTATTTTACTCCGGCGGATGGGAGCGAGGTGGAGTATTGTTATACTGTTTCAATTCCCGGTACAGCTACATTGTCTGCTTCGAGTTCAAGTTCTACTGCCATTGCATTTCCGAGGGATACGCCCAGTATACTTAATAGAATTAGTGTTACAAATTATGCTAAAAATGATAGTAGTGGAGGTAAATTAAATTACACTATTACTACTACTCCATCTTCATTAGATGGTTTCACGTTTTCTGCAACTTCAGGAACTTGGAGTCCTGGTAGTGTTGATAAAAATTTCACAAAGGACGGCAGTGTAGATGACCAAGTGAAACTGAAAATAGGTGATTATCCAACTACCGGCGATACGATTTGTAGAAAAATTACTATAAATCCCTTGATTGGTGTCTTTAGTTTCAAAAATAATATTACTAATAATCAGTCCGAATCATGTATCACTATAGGGAAGTATATTCGTCTCGAGCTCTGGAATGAAGATAATGGTACAGCTTACAAGGGTGACAATGTTAATTTTAAAGACAAAATTAAGATAAACATTTTAGCTTATGGTAGTACAGGTGATGCAACCAAGCAACCCACTATTAAATATAATACAACCGGCATATACTCTAGGCAAAATCTTACTGATTCAGTTTCACTAAATTATGATAGAAGTGATACCTTATACCCCCCAACTAGCACAGATATAGAAAATATGTATTTCTCTCCCGATGGGAGAATGCCCGATACTTTTACAATTCCGTCTGACGCAGCTGAAAACACTTACTACTGTAGATCTGTAAAAATATCTCTTCAAAGCTACAATCCAACCACAAATCCTTTCAAGACTTATTTTACGCAAACCTATGATCCAGGGAGTACTTCCGTTAGCAGGGAATATTGCGTAAAGGTACTCAAAAGTTACACAGCTTGGGTTGGTTTTGAGAATCAATCTAATAGCGGATATACTGGTTATACAGATCAAACCCTACAGAACAAAGCGGTGCTTGCTGCTGGCGGTATTATCAAAGGCGAAAGTCCTGCTGGTGAAGGAATTCCTAATATTGTATACGAATTATCTAATGATACAAACGGAGACAACTTGCCAGCTGTAACACTTGGCTCATGGACAAAGACAGATGAACAACCTTTTGCCACTGAGAATGGAGCAGGCGCGCTGACATTCAGTAACTATACCAGTCAAGTTAAATTTAACATTCCAGCGAACGTAGCAGGTTATTTATATAAGAGAAAAATTACAGCTTCAGCCTCTGATGCAAATCAGCTATTATTAACTGTTTATACTACTAATAATACTTCTCTATATACAGTGCTTGGTAGCGTAGCTACGCTAAGGGCAAAAGGATATGCTACTCAGATTAAATACCCTGGAGATAGCGTAATTCTTCAGAATGATGTAGAAAAAATTAGTTCAAATGGATTGGGTAGCTATAGTTATAAAATCACAAATCCATTTGACGGAACGACAAGAACTATAACCAAAACTAGTCTCGATGGTGATACTTCAACTGACTCCTATGTAATACCCGATAATCAGACTCAAGGTACTTATTGTCGCGAACTTACAATTGATGTAGCTACACCTAACATAAATCCAACCATAAGCCTAAATACCACCAACGGTGGTACTACGCCAGTACCAAACGGCACATCAAAATCATGCGTTAACGTATTGCCTCCTTTAACTTGGGATATAATTTTAACTGACCCAACTTCCAGTAGATATTCTTACTCTCTAGGTGAGTCGATAGACTGGTCTTATACCGCATCAATATATAAACCAAGCGGAGTTAATATTCCAGGTATCTCCAATATATCATTTACATTTGAGCACACTACTACGCCAGCGGGCCTAATAAGCTCTGGAACATCAGGTGCTTTGGGTACTTTTTCAAATACAGCTACACACCTCTATTCACAAACTTGGACGAAATCTATCGCTGTTTCCAATGCCAATAGCGGTCTGGGTACGTATTGTACAAAAATTATTGTGGATTACGGTAATGGTTCATATACACCTAGTAAAATACTCGCATATAGTCAAAAAAGCCTTATTTCTCCAACTTGCGCCAAAGTTGCAGTAACACCTAGAGTAAACATAATAGGCGGAGACTTAACTGTTGGAAAAAGTGATAGCGGTTCAGTTCCATCCCCATATATTAAAACAGGTCTGACTTCAAAAAAAGACGATTCTGGTGTTGTTCAAACTTATGGATCTTGGGCAGAGTATGCAATATTTGCAAAAGGAGATATATTTGACATCGCTTCAGGTACTAAAATAAAAGGTGGTTTAAGTAATGTATCTTGTAACAACATAAATCCTTTGACTTTTTCTAGCGATTCTTCAGCGCGGAAATGTGGTGGTGGATACAGTATCAAATCATACACAAAAGACTATAGTCCACTATTTCCAACAACTTCTACGTTGAGTAATTCAGGCGTCAATATCAGTGCTTTAGATGGTTCATATGGCTCCAGTCTAGCTACGCTAAATATAACCAGTTCTAGCACAATTACAAATAAATCTATAATAATTAATGCTCCAAATAGCACTGTTAATATTAATTCTAATATAAATATCAATAGGGATTCATCAACGACACTGAGCACAATACCGCAAGTTGTTATAATCGCAAAAAATATAATTATAAATGATAGCGTATCCAACATAGATGCGTGGTTGATAGCAAAAGGCAACAACAATGACGAAGGATACATATCTACTTGTGGAGATAAATCAAGACAGCTAGACGTGAGTGTTTGTAGCGTAGCATTAACCATAAACGGTCCAGTAGTTGCAAAAAAACTTTACCTGCTTAGAACTTTAGCACCACAACCCTTAGACGTAGCAGAGAAAATAACTCTGAAGCCAGAAAACTATTTATGGCTGTACAACAAATCAAAATCAAGCAACCAATACTACACTACTTATTCAAGAGAATTACCACCAAGACTATAACTTTAGCAATAGACTATTGATTGAAGCTTATGTATAATAAAACTACATATGGCAATTATAAAGAGTGGTGGTGATTTCTTTGCCTTAGATATTGGAACAAACGCCGTCAGATTATTACAGTTGAAATTTGTACCATCTAGCAACATGTGGGATCTTGTTCACTATGCTTACTTACCACTCGATGATAAATCTATCAAAGTAGATACGCCTGAAGGCTCTAGAAAACTTGGTGAAATCATCAAAACCGCTTACGGAAAAAGCGGTATCAAAACAAAAGACGTGGTAATCGGTTTGCCTTCAAGTAAAACTTTTACTACTGTCATTGACTTGCCTGAAATGCCTGAAGTTGAATTAAAAAGCACAATCAAGTACCAGATAGATCAATACATACCTATGCCTGTTAGTGAAACAAAGTACGACTTTGCTATTTTAGGAAAATCCATCAGAAATCCTAGCCAGACAGAAATTTTAATCTCTAGCGTAGCTACAGCATACACAGAAGAAAAAATAAATTTTATAGAATCATTAGGTTTCAATGTTCTTTCGGCTGAACCCGAAGGTCTTGCAATACTTAGATCTTTAGTTCCAAGTGGCTTGCGCGATGCTAGAATCGTGATAGATGTAGGTGAACAAAACACAGACGTCTCGATAACAATTGGCGACACTCCTAGATTGGTGCGCAACATTTCAACTGGAATCAGGACATTTATCAGAGCTTGCGTGCAGGGTCTAAGCGTCCAAGAAGATCAAGCAAGGCAATTTATATTAAAATTTGGTCTGGCTTCTGATAAGCTCGAAGGCCATGTATTTAACGCAATGAAACCATCGCTCGATAATTTTTCTTCAGAAATTATAAAATCAATAAACTTCTTCCACAACAGATATCCAAGCGTTAAAATAAACGGCATAATTTTAGCAGGATACGCAGCGCTTGTTCCAGAATGGGCGGAATACATCACCGCAACTACCAATATCAATTCAGTTAAAGGAAACCCTTGGCAATCTGTAAATATTAGTCCAGATATTCAAAGTCAGCTATACAACATATCTACAGAATTCGCTGCAGTTATAGGTCTTGCTAAAAGGATAGAGAAATGATTCAGGTTAATCTCATACCAGATTCAAAACTTGAGATGATTCGATCTCGAATGATGCGATTTAGGATTATTAGTATTTGTATAGTCACATCAATTGTTTCACTTTCTTTGGTGGTCTTGCTTGCTATATATACTTATGGTGGTCAGGCATTGGCAGATAGCAGGCTAAACGATCAAATAAAGTCTGAATCTGAAAAAATTAAATCCATAAAAGATATCAATAAATTGCTGACTATTCAAAACCAACTAGCTACTATACCAAAAATCGAAAAAACAAAAAATATAAATTCTAGAATTTTTGATTTAATCACGGTCATAAAAAAAGCTAGCGGGGGAGTAGTATCGTTTAATAACATAGTTTTAGATGCCGACAAATCAAACCTGCAAATGAGCGGACAAGTACCCGGCTATTCAAGTTATGAGATTTTTATAAAAACTCTACAAAACACCTATATACAATATACAGAAAAACAAGATTCCAAAGATTTCAAAAAAAAGATTCTCGCCTCAAATCTCAGTTTTACTCAAATTAGCTACGGTCAGAGTGCTTTTGGTGTAAATGTTTTGACTTTCAATTTTAATTTGACATATGCAAAAGAGTTTTTTGATCCCAGTGTTTATAATGTTTCATCCATAGTCGATAAATCAGGGAATGTTACTGATTCATATCTGGGACTGCCAACTAGTTTATTTTCGGACGGTACATAGGTAATTAAATGGATAATAAAAAACAAAAGAAATATCAAATACTCTTATCAGGATTAGGTAAGAACATGTTTATTTGGGTTGTTGTCGGTTCTGTGGTTGCCAGTATATCTATAGTTTTAGCTATATTGTTTGTACAAAGAATATTATTTATGAATAAAGTTATATCAGAAAAAGACAATACGTATAAAACATTAATAGCTAATAACAAAGCTATACCCGATCTTCAAAATGCTATACGTGCCCTCAATAGCAATCAAGAACTTATTAACTCAAAAGCAAAAATTACCGATGAAGCTATTCAGGTAGTACTTGACGCTTTACCAACCGAACCAAACTATGCAGCACTGGGTGCCTCTTTTCAGCAGGTACTGCTTGCTAATACGCCTGGTATCACTGTTTTGAACTTGACCATTAACAAAGATCAAAACGGCACGTCTACTACATCTACAAACCAAAGCAAAAAAGTCCCTGGAGCTTATGAAATATTATTTAGTTTTTCAGTAAAAGGCGATACTAAAGCGCTGTATAATTTACTTAGCTATCTCGAAAAATCAATCAGAGTTTTAAGCACTAAAACCATGACAATATCTAGTAGCGGTAGCGAACAAGTATTGACCTTGACTGGCGTGGCATACTATCAACCAGAAAAAACCGTCATAGTAACTTCAAAGGATATAAAACAATGAAGAAAAATGATATTTTAATTATTTCAGGAATTACGGTCACAGTAGGGCTAATTACTTATTTTGTAGCTAGCTACTATTTTTCTACGACTGAATCGCAATCAGTTAAGATCACGACTGTCGATTCCGTTAAAACTGATATTACTAAGCCTGATGCGCAGTACTTCAATAAAGATTCAATCAATCCAGCAGTTGAGGTGTATATTCAAAATAACAATGAAATTAATCAGTAGGTAAAATATGGCATTATTGACTCCAGAAATGCAAACAAAAATCATCGACCTCTTGATAAGTGAAGGTCTAGCTACTGAAGCTATGATAAAAGAAGCTCAGCAACAAGCTGAAGTTACAAAAGAGCCAATATTTGCTGTTTTAGCTGACAAACATTACGTAGATGATGAATTACTGACTCACGCAATGGCTTTTGTATCAGGAGTTTCATACGTAAATCTGACAAAGACAATTATCGATCAAAACATATTATCTTTGCTGCCAGAAGAAACTGCAAAAAGATTTATGGCTGTTCCTCTTGCTGAAATAAACGGCAGGCTGGCAGTTGCTATGATAGATGCAAACAATGTCCAGGCTGTCGATTATTTATCAAATATGATAGGCAGACCTTTAATTGTACTCATGGCTTCAGAAGCTGGAATCAGATATGTATTAGAGCAATACAAAACTGATTTGAGTACCGTTGGAGTTGCTGCACAGGAATCTCAAGCCGAATTAGCGGTTGAAGTGAACAATCAAGTAAAAACAATTGTACAAGATTCACCAATATCAAAAGCATTAACAGCTATATTGGAATATGCCGTAAAAAGTAAGGCTAGTGATGTTCACATAGAGCCTATGGAAACTAAATTAAAGATACGAACTCGAATAGATGGAGTATTGCGTGAAATTATGCAATTGCCAAAAAGTATCGAACCCGCCCTTATAAGTCGAATCAAAATTTTGTCCAATTTAAAAATTGATGAACACAGAATTCCTCAAGATGGTCAGTTCGCTGTTAGCGTTGCAGACAAAGAAGTAGATTTACGTATTGCGGTTAGTCCTGTTGTTTGGGGCGAACAAGTAGTTATCCGTTTGTTAGATAAAACTAGCAATACGTTTGATATCGAACAGATGGGTTTTGCGGGTAGATCACTAAGAGCAATAAGAAGAGGCATAAAGAGACCGAACGGTATGATTTTAACTTCCGGCCCAACAGGTAGCGGAAAGTCTACGACTCTTTATGCTTTAATCCAAGAGATCAAAAATGACACACTCAATATAGTCACGCTGGAAGATCCCGTAGAATACAAAATGGCAGGAGTCAATCAAATTCAAGTAAATCCCGAAGTAGGGCTTACTTTTGCGACTGGACTAAGGTCGATTTTGCGTCAAGATCCAGATATAGTCATGGTTGGAGAGATTCGCGACAGAGAAACTGCCAATTTAGCAGTTCAAGCTGCCCTTACAGGCCATTTAGTTTTTAGTACTTTACACACAAACAGCGCCGCAGGAGTTCTACCAAGATTACTAGATATGGGTATCGAGCCTTTTTTGATTGCAAGCACTGTTAATACCATAATTGGTCAGCGTCTTGTGAGAAAAGTTTCTGAAGACAGGGATGTTTATCAGTCCAATCCTATAGAAACTCAAAGTATCAAAACCACCATAGGATCTTTATTGCCAAAAACTCCAGATCAAGTCATGACATTTTCTCAAGATTTAGGCTATAAAGACTTGCCTTTAGCGGGTCAAAACACTTATACTTTATGTAGAGGAAAAGATTCTCCTCAAGCTCCAAGAGGTTACAGTGGACGTGCAGGTATTTATGAGGTTATGGACGTAAATACAGAGGTGCAAAATCTCATCAGTAAGCGCGCCACATCAGCGGAGATTGAGAGGCTTGCTGTTTCTCAAGGTATGATAACCATGCGCCAAGACGGATATCTTAAAGTATTAAAAGGTGTAACTACTATAGAAGAAGTCAATAGAGTTACAGCAGAAACTGTATAGGGTGGAATGAATAAAGAACTAAAAATCGAAATATTGCTAGAAGAAGTCTTTCGAAAAAAGGCATCTGATTTACATCTACAAGTTAATATTCCACCAATGCTTCGAATTGATGGCGTTCTATATCCCATTGAAGGATACGATTCACTAGACGAAGCTAGTGTTGAAATGCTTGTTTTTTCAGTTTTAGAACCAGATCAAAAAGAGATTCTCTTAAAAGACAAAGAATTTGATTTTAGTTTTGCCTTTGGTAGTTTGGGACGTTTTCGAGTAAACGCCTTCCACGAGAGAGGTAATCTCGCAGCGGCATTGCGCTTGGTGCCAAATGACATAAAATCAATCGCTGAACTATCACTGCCTCCAGTACTAAATAGTTTTTCGGAATATCCAAGAGGACTTGTTTTAATTACTGGTCCAACAGGTAGCGGAAAATCAACTACACTCGCAGCAATTATTGATAAAATAAATACTGAAAGATCTACTCACATTATAACTATCGAAGATCCAATCGAATTCACTCACATTTCTAAACGTTCATTGATAGTCCAAAGAGAGGTTCACTATGATACGTTTAGTTTTAGTGCAGCTCTTAGGTCAAGTCTGCGCCAAGACCCAGATGTAGTCATGATTGGTGAAATGCGCGACCTAGAAACAATCAGCGCTGCGATTACTATTGCTGAAACGGGACATCTAGTGTTTGCCACCTTACACACCAATAGCGCCGCTCAGTCTTTAGATAGGATGATTGATGTTTTTCCTCCCCATCAGCAATCACAAATTCGTGCACAACTCGCTAGTATATTAATGTCAGTTTGTTCGCAGAGACTCGTACCTGCTATAGGTGGCGGTAGGATACCTGCTTCGGAGATTATGATAGCAAATCCTGCTATAAGAAACCTTATAAGAGAGGGTAAGACGCATCAGCTTGACGCTGTAATTCAGACTAGCGCAGAGCAAGGTATGCAGACTATGGATAGAACCTTAGCAAAACTAGTAAAAACTGGTAATGTAACCTACGATGACGCTCGAGATTACGCGATAGATATTTCCGAATTCGACCGACTAATCAGAGGCTAAGATGAAAAAATACAAATACGAAGCTAGAGACCTAGCGACTAACAAAATAGTGAAATCCACTATTCAAGCCGAAAGCGAGAGCAGAGCAGGTCGTCTACTTATTAGCCAAGGCTACACACCACTTAAGATTCAAGAAGTTTTAGATAAAACTAAAATATTTACTAAATTTACTAGAAAAATCAGCAACAAAGAAAGAATAATTTTTATAAGGCAACTCGCTACTCTTATAGGAGCTGGACTACCTCTGGTACAAAGTTTTAGAACCGTATATGAACAAACGCAGAATCGTCAATTACAGGCTATTATAGGAGAAATCATGGCTAGCGTAGAAAGCGGCCGAACACTTGCCGATTCATTTGGTGCTCATCCTGAACTTTTTGATGATGTTTTTGTTTCTCTGATTACCGCAGGTGAGGCATCTGGTACGCTAGATACATCTTTGAATCGTATTTCAAATCAACAAGAAAAAGATTCCCAGGCTATTTCCAAGATTAGAGGAGCTATGATATATCCCATTATTGTGCTTGTAGTGATACTTGGAGTGCTAGGATTTATGTTGGTCTCAGTTATGCCCCAGATAGAACAACTATACAAGGATCTAAACAACCAGCAAATGCCTCCTATAAGTCAAATTATGGTTTCTATAACTTCTTTCATCACTAGCTCTTGGTGGGTGTTGTTGATAGTAATCATCGGTATTGTAATTTTCATCAGGCAAGTATTAAAAACAAAACAAGGTATTAGCATAAAAGACAATCTCAAATTAAAAATCCCATTATTTAGTAAACTATTTAAAAATTTATATATGGCCAGGTTTACACGAACTAGCCAAACGCTACTATCTAGCGGTGTTACGATACTAGAAACTCTAAATATAACTTCGAAATCAGTCAATAACATACACATCCAAAACGCTGTATTGAGAGCTTATGATTTAGTAAAAGGCGGTAAAACTCTCTCTAAAGCGCTCCAAGAAGAACCGGTCTTTACGAGATTAGTATCACAGATGATAGGTATAGGTGAACAGTCTGGTAAAATCGATGAAATGCTAGGCAAAGTAGCCGACGTCTATGAAAATGAGTTAGATCAACAGATACGAAACATATCAAGCACTATTGAGCCAGTATTGATGGTGGTATTGGGACTGTTCGCTGCCGTTATAGTCGGTGGAGTATTATTACCAGTGTATAGTTTGGTAGGTGGAATAAAATTTTAAAAAATTTTAAAAAAAGTCTTTACACACGATAAACCTTATGCTATATTCTCTATATAACAATTTAATTTAAAACAATAAAGGGTGGTTTATGAAACTTAGAAATATCAAACTAAAAAACAAAGGATTCACAATCATAGAAGTTGTGATTGTTTTGGCCATAGCAGGACTTATAATGGCTGCTGTATTTGTAGCA
>Ga0214923_10006497_pt1 | contig 13114 bp, 19 predicted proteins | sample LL1510_MetaG_FD_177993 | JGI IMG/M metagenome (GOLD analysis project Ga0214923, IMG submission 177993) | Freshwater microbial communities from Lake Lanier, Atlanta, Georgia, United States - LL-1510 | ecosystem: Environmental > Aquatic > Freshwater > Lake | place: USA: Georgia | collected...
CAACTACGTTTTTATGCTTCTCCGCGGCCTTCTCAAGAGTAGGTGTAGCCAGTCTAACAGCAGAGTCTTTCTTAATTTCTTCAACTACCTCATTAATAATTTTATTACGTTTTTTATTAAGCTCATTAAGATTGTTTTTTTCTAAAATTAATCTTGACACCCATTTAGCTTTACGGGCCGGTAGCATTAACGCAGCTTCCTTTAAATTAAGTTCGTCTAATTTAACATCATTTTCTAGTTCTTTAATGTACAGGCTAAGCTGATCCATTAATAAATAATAATAACTTATCTATGATAATCAAGTATAAGACATTCAGACAATTTGTTTTAGAAATGAACGCTGCAGGTGCAGGTGGTGTTTTTGGTGATGCACCTTCCATGGGTCACGGTGGGGCAGTTGGAAATACAGATTTTTATGCGCCAGGTGATAGTAGAATACCCGTGGCACTTGGAGCAAAAAAAGTAGGCAAAAAGCGTAAGATAGTTGTACAAAGACGACCATTAATTAAATAGTCAATGGATTTAGGTCACTGGAAATTAGCCGACAAGGTCACATATAAAAGTAATGCATTTGGGTTTGTGTATCAAATTTGTAACCTTATTACACGAAGAAAATATATTGGTAAAAAACAATGTATTACTACTCTAAAGAGACCCCCGCTAAAAGGAAAGAAAAATAAAAGACATGAATTAAAAGAAACAGATTGGAAGTCTTATACCGGGTCGTCTGTTGAATTAAATTTAGATATAGAAAAATATGGAAAAGAAAATTTTGAGTTTTTAATTCTTTATTTTTGTGATTCTAAATGGGAGCTGGGTTATAGAGAAATAAAAGAGCAAATTGAAAAAGATGTGATTTTAAGGGAAGATTATTACAATGGCATTTTAAATGTAAGAATTGGATCGCCGCCGAAAAATTTTATTGAAAAAGAGAAATAATTCAGCTATAATGTATTAATGCTAACATCCGTTGTACCATTACGACTTAAGATTGTTGATGTCGACCGTCTTATAGAAAAAACAGAACAACTAGTTATAGAGGACAACCATAAATTTTGTTTAGAGCAAAAGTCAAAGCTTATTAGAAATTTTCTTGTTTTGCGTTTTTGTAGTGAATTGCTGTCTATTATAGAAAAAAACAGAAACAATAAATTATTATTTTTGGTCAATAAAAACGCTAAATTAGATGTTCTTGTAGAGCATTTTAGCTTTGTTTATGCTGTATTCTTAAAGCTTGCAAAGCTTCTTTCGATCAATTTTTTTATAGATAAGATTTTACCTAATGATTTAGAAAAAACAATACTTAGTGAAAGTGGTGAAGGAAAAGAAGTTAGAGCAAGAATTTACCACATTATAAATAAACAAAAGAAGCTGCCTAATATTGAAAAACTAAAGATTTACTTGAAAAAGAACAATATAACAACAGTTAATAATATAGATAACAATTTTAATATTAAACTCGGGCTGTTTATAACATAAATATTACATATATGAAGTTTTTTCAAACGCTTAATGCAAAATATGATGAGCTAAATCTAGATAAGCCTCAGTGGCTTAAAGAATATACTGCTACACCAGCTGTTACCCCTACAGTTGGTCAGACTATACAAAAAGTAGCATCTACCGTGGCTGGTATGACACCTACAGGTGGCGTTGTTAATGCTTTAATGAAAGCAATGGATATGTTGCCAGACGATCCTGATGTTCAAAAAATTAAAGCAAATGTTGCTCAAAAAGTTGCAGATGCAAAAAAGCAAATCACTAGTGCAAGTAAGAAGACAGTTGATGATATAGCTAAAGCTGTAACAAATTTACAGAGCGTATCTAAGTCTCCTGCTACGCAGCCTGCTACATCTAATGTCGGTACAATATGAAATTTTTAGATCTTTTAAATAAAAAGCTTGCGGAACTCAATGAGCAAGGACCGCAAGAGGTCTTACCAGGCGTTCCGCCTGCTACAGATCCAGCGGCTGCTTTACAACCTGTAGCTGCACCTGCACCGGAAACACAAACGCAAGAAGGCCCAACACCTCTAACAGCAGAGGGTGAAGTTTTTTTAGTTAGATTACTAAAGAAAGCTTTGTTTATGAATCCTGGTGATTTAGATGAAAAGGCTTTAAAAGATCTTCCCGAAATCAATGAAACTAATGCTTCACAAGTATTAACATCTATAGTTGATATTATGAAGAAGTATTCTAATTCTATTGATGTCGACACAGAACCTAAAGAATAATACATAAATAACTTGTGGATTACAAGAGTTTAAAAGACATATACACCTCTAAGGTTGTGGGGTGGACAGTTCCACCTCTTCAAAGACAAAAAAATCTTTGTTTAGAGCAAACACAATCTGTACAACCAGAGACCGGTACACAGGCTACTCCTACTGAACAGGTACCTGTACAACAGTTTGATATAAACAAATTTACTGTCGGTCAATGGACAAAAGTACAAAAGGGGTTATTTGATAAGGTTGTATTCAAAAAGACTGGCGAGGGTAGAGGAGAAATGAGCGTTGCTAGTCTGCTTACCGGTAAGACAAAACCAAATGAATTAAAGCGATATGTTCAGGGAACTACTGAAGCATTTGATGTTGCTGGGCTACCTAATATGCCTGACGCCAAATTTGAAGTAAAAGAATTTAAATTTGTACCCGGTGAACCCGGGGAGTTTAAGGGTAGTGTAAGAATTGGAAAAGAAGGTGCTGGTACAACAAATAGAATTATTGCTGGGTTGAAGCGCATTTTTGATGATATAGAAAATGAATATATGGCCTTAGATAAAGAAAATAGAAATGAAATTGATAGAGCAATAATAAAAACTATTTTTCCAAGTATGGTTGCACCTGAGCCAAAGGCTGGCCCGCGCTCAAAAGGCGCACTTGCGAAGAGCTTTCAAAAAGCAAAAGAGAGATATGATACAGCTGTAAGCTTACAAACAAAATGGACGCTAGAAGGATATATTACTGCATTATTTGATATAGCTGTTGGGGAGGACCGTTCATTAAGTGAGCTACCTTATTCGTTGTTTAGACCTACATGGGAGGAAGGTAAACTACCAACTATGAAAACGGAAATTAGAAAAAAATATTTACTTTTTCCAATTACACAATTGTTATCGGTTTTAGAAAAACTAGCATCTACAACAAAAGACGACCCTACAATAAATCCAAAACTATCAGAATTACAAGCTGTTGTTAAGAAGCACTACTTACCCCCTGACAATACAGAATATGAGCAAAGATTAGAAAGAGAAGTAGAAATCTTAGATAGAAAGCTTACAAAAAATAAATGCCAACTTACAGGTAATGAGGCTTGTAAAACTATAGAAGAATTTTACAGAGCTATTAAAAGATTAAAATTATCGACAACGTTTGAAGATATTAATAAAATCAGATCTACTTCTGCTGAATCTTTATTTCCAAATATAACTGGTCTTTTTATAGTACATTCAAACGGCTATGTATACATACCTAAGAATGAAATTAATAAAAAAATCTTTATATCTCAGCTTACTCAAGGTGGTTTAAAGATACAGCCTATACCAGATATTCTTAGAACTATTGTACCGAGCGCTACCGTATCATGAAATCGTTTAAATTGTTTACTGAAAATAATAAAGGCACATTTTCAGTAGGTGTTTTCCCCGGCGCATTTAAACCGCCACATAAAGGTCATTTTGATACAGTCAAAAAAGCTGCGCAAGAGAATAATATTGTTTTTGTCATTATCTCTGCTATTGATAGAGATAATATTACTTCAAAAGAGTCTCTTAATATATGGAACATATACAAACCGTATTTACCTAAAAATGTACATTATATTATGGTCAGCGGTTCGCCAGTATTAGTAGTCTATCATATTGTTGATATTTTAAATAATGGTAAATTTACGCCAACACCTCGATCACCCGTACCGCACCCACAAACGCAAGAAATACTATCATTAGTACATAATAAAGGGCCTTATATAGTAAACCTTTATGCTAGCGGCGAGGATGCCCAGGATAGATATGGATCATTTTTTAAGCAAAATAATGTTTCTATATTCAAAGGTAAACAAGTTGAGAATATACATCAAAAAGAAGTTTCCAGACTTACTTCGTCGACGAAAGCAAGAGAAGCATTAAGAGCTAGAAATTTTATAGAATTTAAAGAAACTTTGCCACCAATTGCAAAGGAAGATATGGAAAGGGTATATAAAATACTTTTAAAATGAATTCTTTTATAAATTTTATTAAACAAGAAAAAGTAATTATAATTGAAAGTGACACTCATATTAAGACACATCTTTCACACATAGAGGATCTAGCTATAGAAAATGGCAAAAAAGGGTTTAATAATTTCTTACAACATATAGACGAACTAAACAAAAAAATAAAAGGGTTCGAAACAAACCAGGAAATGAATGCTAAAATAGATGGCAGCCCTATGATTTTGTTTGGAATCGATCCGAGGTCACAGTTTAAGGATCAATTTTTTATTTCTCTTAAAGGTGGATTAAGCCAAACAACCCCAAAAATAATGCATAATGATAAAGAGATTAATCAATACTATGGTCATTCTACCGAGCTGCAAGATAAATTAAAATCTTTACTTAAGTTTTTAAAGCCCGCTTATGATAATTCTGGTAAAATCTATCAAGCAGACGTTTTATTTGCGTCGCCTAAGGACAAAAAACATGTAAAAATTGGTGAAGAGGAATTCATTACCTTTAAACCTAATGTAATTGTTTATGCGGTTCCTATTGATTTAAAAAGCCCACTTTCCGTTCGAATTCAAAATGCACAAGTTGGTATAATTGTACATGAGGCATTCAAAGGCAAAGCAACAAGCTCACAAGGTATAGAGCTTATTTCCCAGGGAAGAAATGTAAATGAATTGGTGAATAATAGTCAAGGTACACCTGCTTTTATACAAAGCAGTAATTTTGATAAATTATCTGTTAATATTTCTGATCAACTTCTAAAGCAAATAAATGCAGAAACAAGTAAAGCCAAGTTGTATGTGGCTAATATTAGTGACGATTTTGATAGCGAATATCAAATTAATCCTATATTAAGCTTACTAAAAATTTTCTTAAACAAGCAAGTAGATTTAGCACCGCAAGGGATATTTGGCGCCGCGGCAAGAGGAGATGAATTTATAACTGATACCTTTTTAGATAAACTTAGAGAATTTATAATTGCAAGATATAATAAGGAAAAAGAATCGAAAAAGACACCTGCAGGTAAGCAGAGTGTAGAAAATAGATTAAACCAAATTTTATCGTTTTTAGAAAAAAATAAAGAAAATTTTACTAATTTGATAGTTGCAACATATCATATGGCGAGAGCAAAAAACCTTTTGTTACAAGCGCTGACAGCATTAGAATCAAAAGTTGGAAAAACCTTTATAGAAAATCCCGATGGTTCGTTTACACCTACAAAAGATGAAGGATATGTTTTGTTTGTGGGGACCAACCACGTAAAGATAGTAGATAGATTAGAATTTACTAAAATTAATAGACAGTTTGGTGGTCCTAGAAAAACTATTTCTTAGTTTCTTCTATAGTTTGTAGAGCTTCCAAATTAAAGATTGCTTGTCTTAATACAGCTTCTAATACTTCTCTACTTTCACCTTGCAACATTTCTTTAACCTTTAACGATAGAAGATTATTATGCTCGGATTTATCTAGATTAAACTCGCCTTTTTTCTTAAACTCATCATACTCTAAATAGTTTTTAACACCTTGGATATAGCTTGCGGCCACTGTAATCTTGCTAAACACCCATGGCTCTATATTTTGACAAGAAGAAATAATACTGTAAAGCTCTTTAGAATCTTTATTCAGTTTAAAAAGTTCGCCTTTTGCCATATCGGCTTCAGTTTCTCCAGTTTCATCACCTTTAATTTGATCAATTTCTTCTTGATTCTTAATTGTAACGACAGAAGGATGTTGCGGAGCAGGAACAGTACTAACACCGTCACCGGGGGTAGAACCACCTAATTCATTAATAATCACCTTTTTATAGGCCTCGTTAAGATTGACTACTTCTTGCTTTTCGCTCATTATTATTATTTATATTAATAAATATATTATTATGGTTTCCTTTAAACAATTTTTTTATGAACAAATTCTTGGTTTGACTGAAGGAATCACTATTCAACATGTTGGTACTGTTAAAGCAAAAGTAGATACAGGTAATAGTGCGTATAATGTTCTACATGCAGTGAATTTAAAAGAAGAAGATAATAAAGTGACATTCACTACAGTTAATGACAAAGTGCTAACTTTACCTGTCGCCGATAGAGTTTATATTCATATAGGTAGTGGCAATAAGGAAGATAGACCAGTAGTAAAGCTTGATTGCAGTCTTGGTAGAGAACAATTTAATGGTGTGCCGTTCAGCCTTGCAGATAGAAGCGAAAATGATACTCCAGTGTTGTTAGGGGAAGAATTTATTAAACAAAATGGCGGTGTAGTTAACGTTAATATAAACCATTAAAACCTACAGAGTGTAGAATGTATTGTAAGTTATCAACTTTAATAAATTTAACCATACATACTGTTGGCGCGTAATTAAAAGCACTATCAATACGCATACCTTCCTCTTCATTAGTATTGATTAATTCATCAACATAATCCATTATACCAAATTTTTTTAATCTAAAGTAATGTTTATCTTTTTTTTCTGTTTCTATTAATATATTGTAATGACAGTATTCGTGTGTAAAAAATACTAAATCTCTTACGCAAGAGATACTCGACGGTGGGTCTGTGAGCTCACCTTTTATTATAAGGTTACACTAATTATTTAGTCAAATAAGTTTTCTATTCTGAGCGAACTCAACAAACTTATAAAACTCAGCACGGGAATTATCTTTATTATCTAAAAATGCCCCAGACATTCTTGCTGTGCGCATTGTTGAATCATGTCGTATTCCTCTATTAGAGCAACAGGTATGACCAGCTTCAATCATTACAGCTACACCGTTATTCTTCTCGCAAACGGTATTAATATGATCGTGAATTTGCATTGTTAAATTCTCTTGAACTTGAGGGCGACGGGAAAACCAATCTACTATACGATTTAATTTGCTAAGCCCAATTACCTTACCATTCTTAGAAGGTATATAGGCAACATGAGCGAACCCCGTGAAAGGTGCATGATGGTGCGAGCAAAGTGATGTGACTCTAATATTGGTTTGAGCTACAATACCATCGTACTGATCAACATTATCAAATGCAGTAATTTTTGGCGGGGTACTATAACACCCCCAGGCAAAATCCTCTACAAACGCCTTAGCAACTCTATGAGGTGTATTAGAACTATTAGGATCATTGCGCCAGTCATAGCCTAAAGCATCCATGTATGCCTCATACGCTTTAGCTGCTTTTTCGATAATTTCTTGTTTCTCTTGTTCGTTTACAGGGTGGTTATGATTGGCAAATTGTAGATTACGTTTCTTAAGCATACCTTATTATATGTTATAAACTATATTATTCAAGGATAAATAATCTATATGCTAATTGACGGGTTAATAGAAAACACATTAAAAAACACAAGATTAAAGCGTGTTCGTATTAAAGTTGATCCTTCTCAACTTGCAACATATGGTTATGAACATGTTACAAGTTTTGAGGGGTATATTCTCCATGAAAACCACGAAACCGCGCAAATTTATTTTTTAAATTTACCTGATCAGTTTGATTCAATCCAGACTGTTTCAAAAAGTCATATAACACCAGCAGTAACAGACACGATTAATCCCTCTTATGATAATTTAAAAAAGAAAATACTCTTACAATTAGAAAAAGAAGGCATTAAGAGTGAAGCGCCAGGGTATCAAAAAATATTAAAAAGTAATAATGGAGAATTTTTAGAATCCTATTTGAAAGAATTAGGCTATACAGACGATAGTAAGTTAAAAGATTTTTTTAAAAAAATAACCTTAGGTGTGAGTGAAGCTACAATAGAAGATATCGTTAATAATCCCTGGTTTAAAGCGCTTCACAAGGTAACCAGGGGCGTAACAAATATACCAAAGTATGTTGCTGGTAAAGGAGCAATTTTAGGAAAGATAGGCAAATTTATACGTTCTTTAAATCCGAGAGATTTAATAGATGTAGACAGAAAATATGGTGTGCCTAAGGACAGTGTTAAAAGCGGGGATGCAATTTATATAACCAATTTACCTTTTAAAAATCTTAAAACCTTTAAAAAAGGCGCATTTACTTACCAGCTACAAGGTACAGCAACAGGAAGTATTTTTGAAGATAGGCGCAAAATAAATAAAATTATAGATTTAGAACCTGTTGAGGTTGATAGAGAATTAGATTTTGCGCTAGATTTTTCCCCTCTGGGTAATAAAGAAAAAATTGGTACGCTTGTTATGGATTTTCGTGCATTAAAAGAACCAACACGCTATTACAAGGTTAAAGTACAAAACTTTGGTAAAGTTAAACTAATAACTGTTCTGAATAGGTTAAATGATGCTGAAGGTCAAATTGGCAATCAAATAGTACAAGATGAGGTTAGAACAACTGTTAAAGCGGCGTTAGAAGAATTTTTTGGAGAGAATCCTACTGAAGATATGGGAGATTTAATTAATAGTATCTCTAATGAAATTTTGTCAAGCAAGGGCAGTAAAGATGCTGCTTTACAAAAACTGGATAATCTTTTGCAAAAAATATTGAGTACCCCAGAAACAGAAAAACCAAGCAATTTAAAATTCTTACTTCTAAAAGGTTTAAAAGAGATAGGATTACATAAATAATATATTATGCCTTTAAAATCCGGATCCTCCAAAAAGACTGTAGGGAAAAACGTTTCTGAATTAATGCACGCTTATAAAGAAAAAGGTAAAATAGGTACATCGAAACCCGCTTCCAAAGGAGCTGCACAAAAGCAAGCTGTTGCAATAGCTCTCTCAAAGGCTGGAAAATCCAAAAATGAAAATTTTGATATAGCTGTAAACAGTATTTTGTCTAAGCTTATATTTGAAGAAAAGCATTGTAAGTATGCTGCAGAAGGATGTGATTGTAACGGATGCAGTGAATGCAAGGCAAATCAGAAATAGTTGATTAAATTAGTTTATTAATTATCATATACTGGTAAATACGTATATGAGTTATCAAAGTACTAAAATTCTAGAGTTAGGGAGTTGTGCTTTTAGACAATGGAAAGCAGATAGTCATTGTAAGTTTGTTCATGGCTACAGATTACAAGCAAAATTTTGGTTTGGAGCTAGTGAATTAGACCACAGAAATTGGGTTGTAGATTTTGGTGGTCTTAAAGGTCTTAAACAATTACTTGAACAGCAATTCGACCACACCCTTTGTGTCGCTGGTGATGATCCGCTTTTAAACGATTTTAAAGCCTTAGCTGCTAAAGGCGGTTGTGATTTAAGAATTATGCCCGGTGGTGTTGGTATAGAGAAAACAGCTGAATGGTGCTTTAAACATGCAGATGAGTTTATTAGAAACACAACACAAAATCGTTGTTGGGTGGAAAGAGTTGAAGTATGGGAGCATGAAAAAAATTCAGCTATTTTTACCGCTGATCAATCCTCAAAACAATACTGTCATAATGAGAGTGAAGGCAAACCTAAGGTTGTAGTGGAGCAATACGAATTGCCTTTAGAGATTCCGGTTGCTGAGACGTCTCATCAAACAACAGGTAATTCTACAGCTGCTCCCGTGGGTAATAATGTTTCTACAGGATGGTCAAATCCATTTGGTGGTACTAGTTGGGGTATGTAATTATTTTTTAATACTACTTATAACCTTAACGATATACTTTAATAGCTTGCTTCTCGTAATATCTTCTTCAGTAAAATGAAATGCATATATACCGTGTTGGCTACTCTCTTCACTGTCAAATACGTTTATTATTTTTTTAAATCCAGATTTATCAAAGATATCCGATTGTCTTGTATCACCGATAACAAATAACTTACAGTTCTTTCCAAATCTTGTTAAGATTGTAACTAATTCACTATGTTCTAAGTTTTGTGCCTCATCGACAATAACAACAGAATTAGAAAAAGTAGAGCCTCTTAGAAAATTTACTGGAATTGATTTAATATATTCACTTTCAAACAAAACGTTGGTAGTTTGTTTACCTACAAGTTCATCACATTTTTCAATTAAAGGTATACTCCATGGCTTAAATTTCTCATCTACTTCGCCAGGTAAACTACCTAATTTACGGGTTGCTGACTCAACAATACTTCTTATATAGATGATTTCATCAATCTTACGCTCTTTTAACATAGTCAATGCCACATAAACAGCACAGTATGTTTTGGAAGATCCAGCAGGCCCGTCGCAAAAAATAATTTGTGATGACGCATCGCTTGCCTTTTCAACAAAAGCTTTGTGTCTATCGTTAAAGTGAAATTTTTGATCTATCTTAAAATTTAGAAAGATATCTGATTTTAAGATATCGCCTTGCGATTTATCAAATTTTACAGCTTTTTTAAGCTGTCTATCCCTCTTTGACATCTATTAATATTTATTCTTGAATAAACAAAATATGCATATAATATAGAAATAATGATTGATCAACCTATTATCTTTTTAAGCGACGATAAGATTTTTTATACTATTGAAGGGGAAGGCGAATATGCAGGGATGCCATCTGTTTTTATGAGGTTATCGATGTGTAATCTTACGTGTAAGGGGTTTGCATCTGCAGATTCACCCCATGGGTGCGACAGTTTTATTAGCTGGTCTGTAAAAAACCGATTTACTATTACGGAGATTCTTGATTTGCTAGATAGCGAAGGCTATACAAAGCACCTACGTGAGGGAGCTATATGGAAGATAACTGGCGGGGAACCCTTAATTCAACAAAAAGCATTATTAGAATTAGTAAGGGAATTTTCCAAAAGAAATGGTTTTATACCTAAAATTGATTTTGAAACCAACGCTACAATAGAACCGCTTCCTGAATGGTCTGTATATCAAGCAACATTTACTACATCACCCAAACTATCTAATAATGGCGATCCAGAGGAAAAGCGATATAAACCAGCAGTACTTAGATGGCATGTTAATGCTGGTTCCGGTTTTAAGTTTGTAATTAATGAGCAAAAAGATTTAGATGAAGTGTATGAAAAATATATAAATCATCCTGATGTTTTAATACCTAAGCACAGAGTTTGGTTAATGCCATGTTGTGGAAGTAGATCTGAACATGTTGAAAAAGCTGCGATGGTTGCCGAATTATGTAAATTACATGATTTGAAATTTAGCCCTAGATTACAATTGATTATTTGGGATAAAGCATTAAAGGTATAGCTTGATTAATGTTCTTTATTGTTTAATTATAGTATGAAAGTTAATATTGATATTAGTATTAGTGGCGAGAACGGTGGCAACGAATCCTATAGAGTGGTGTTAAATCAAGATGAGTTGACAGGTATTATTAAGGCAGCTGGTGTCAATGCAGGTAACCAAGCATTAGATAGATTTGTCGATACATTTGTTGCTCAATTCAAAGATAGGCTCGCTAAGGTTCTAAATAGATAAACACATATTAAAAATATAAATAATATGTGGATTTCTCTAATTTAGTCAACTGCTATAAGTTAATCAGAGAGAATATAATTGCTAGTACCAATAGTATTAGCAACCAAGAGAGGCCCAATGCAATGAAGCAGGGCACCCTTCAACTTGTTTCACCGGACGGAAAATTACTTGGTACATACCAATTTAGAAATGGTGGGGGTGGTCGCGGATACATACCTGCAGGTAATTATGTTGTTGGTCCAGAAGAGCCTTTGACAAATGACGAACGTAGGGCAATGACTGTAGGTAGATCGGGTTGGAAGTTTAGAATTTTTAATGCTAGCGGTGGTAGAGAAATAGCCGATCCTAGGGTAGAGCATATACCCACATCAAGTAACCCACAAGGTGGTCCAAGAGATGGTATTTTAATACATCCTGATGGTGGTAACGTTGGTACAAATGGATGTATCGGAATCGTAGGTGATGAAAGAACACAAGAAGATTTTCGTAATAAACTAAACACACTTATACAGCAAAGTGGGGGAAAATATACTTTAAATTTTGACAGTGGTGGTTCTGCTAAGCAAGCTGAACCAAGTACGCAGCCTCCTGCCTCACCTGAAGCTGCAACAACGACAAGTAAACCGCAGGTAGCACAAAACGTTGAACCAAAAGCGGTACAACCAGTATCAACACAATCACCACAAACATCTAATAAAATTAATACTTACAAGCAATTTGTTCAAACTAGAAAACAGTTATCAGGTAGAGGTTATTAATAATGACATATAGGAATTACATAAAGGAATCATTAACGGATACTGTAGGTGCTGGTGTAAAATGGTCTTGGGAAGGGTTAAAATATATATGGGAATATATTGATCCATCTGGAATTTCGAGCTGGGATGAACTTTTAGACGCTATAGAAAAATATAAAGAAGATCCCGAAGACCCGTTAAATCAAGGTCTATTATTAATTGCTGTTGCAAATGCTTTACCAAATTTTGGATTGATAGTTTTTGCAGCAAGTTTTGTTACTGGCCCAGGGGCTGCGGCAGGGGCACCCGCCGGTACAGTTATGGCAGTTCCACAACTAGGTTCTAAGGTTATATTAAAAACAATAGTAAAAAAAGGTGGCCCAGAGGCAATTAAAGCCGCAGGGAATGCAATAAAAACAGCTATAGCTAAAAGCCCTGTCATTAAAGGTACGGCTGCAGATTTATTGGCTCGTGCTGGTCTTGAGCGGGCCGAAATGAAAGCGTTAGGAATAGAACCAGTAAAAGGTGTAAAGCTTGTCCCAAGAGAAAAAATAAAAGGCGAAAAAACTGTCGGAGAAATAGATGCTATGCCTGAAGTAAAGAGAAATGAATATATCGGTACTTTTGCACGTACCCCACTCGATAAGCTAACATCTGAATTTACAAAAGGGTCTAATCCTCATTTTAATGAGCTTCTTGATAAAGTAAAATGGAATCTTGGAGAGAAATACTCTTCAGTAAAAGGGCTAGAAAAATGGGGGGAACAGTCTGTTGAGAAAACCATACCCACAACTTTAAGATATATATTATCAAATTCTGATGAAAAATATATAAATGAGTTTATTAAAGATATTCAGCAAA
>Ga0214923_10006498_pt1 | contig 13113 bp, 15 predicted proteins | sample LL1510_MetaG_FD_177993 | JGI IMG/M metagenome (GOLD analysis project Ga0214923, IMG submission 177993) | Freshwater microbial communities from Lake Lanier, Atlanta, Georgia, United States - LL-1510 | ecosystem: Environmental > Aquatic > Freshwater > Lake | place: USA: Georgia | collected...
TTATGAAATAAATATTTTATAAAAAAAAAAGAAAAAAAACAGATTGCTTTTTTTTTAAAAACAAATTTATTTTTTGTTGTTTCCTTAATTGCCAGAACTTTTTCTATATTGTTGGGATTGTGTTGCATGTTGAACCGCTTGCAATTTTCTAGATTCCTCTGCTTTCATACTGGAATATTCTTGATTTAATGCGCGTGTATAAGGACTGGAACCACAACGAAAAGAAAGATTAGCACTTGAAGGAGATTGACCGAAATTACCGGTGACTTCATTCATTTGATTTAAACCAATCTGTCTTACACCGCTATCATAACAATTCATATTGGAATTTGTTTGTTTCGCTGAACATTGTTCTGGATATGTTCTTGAGGAAGTTTTTACTTCAATATCATCATTGTAACGAAATCCTTCTGCATCCAAATTGATATATTCCATGTATTGGGGTCGTAGATAATTTTCAACCGCAACTCTATCTAGAGCACTATTGCATCCGGGAGATTTTGTATAAAAAGAATCCATACATACCGCTCTGTTTGTCAGATCAAAACCGGTCCAAACCGGACATACAAGTAAGTCTGGATTTTCAAAACGGTCCGATTGAATACGGGAGGCCCAGCCTTGATCGACTTTACAAGTTCGTAAAGAACCATTTAAACTAATTGGTGAATTTGACATGTTTTTTTTTTCTTTTTGTTATAATATAATTTTTTTTTTTTTAAAAATGGTAAAAAAAAAAAAAAATATATATATTTTTTTTTTTTTTTTAATTTTTATTTTTTATATCTAATGATATTAATGAATGAATATTTAATGAAAATATTGAATGGTTTTCTCTTTTTTAATCATATAACCATATAACCATATAACCATATAAATTTTAATCACATAACAAATCTATCATTTTATATGTGATTGATTATATGACAAATCTATCTTCTTATTTGTTTGGGTTTGACATCAATATATCAATATTAAAAAAAAAAAAATAGTGATATCGATAAAAAGTGATATCTGATAATTCTTCAATTATTATTATTAATTACATCATTTCTTAGATAATTATTACTGAAAAAATGACGACGAATTCCAATTTGTTCCATGTTTTTATTTTTTGCTTAAAAGAATCACAGAATATCGTTCCTTCTCATTCTGATTTTTTTTCATCATCTCTTATTGGTTTAGGAAATTATCCTTCTTTATGTGTATTATTAGATGAAATATTTGAAACCTTTTTATGCTATTCTCTTTTAACGGTCCATATTATTTGTCCAGAACAATATTATCCTGATTTTCAAAAAGAATTATCGAGATGGTTTCCTTTCAAACAAAATATTTGTCTCATTTCTATGAATGATAGAGTATTCAACATCATAGAAGAAATAGAAAAATTAAAACCAGAACCAGAACATAGATATCTATTTATCTATCATGAGTTTCCATTACTTTCTTCTTCGTCTTTATTATCCTTTTTAAAACATAGCGAATCAAAATATTTTACAATCATGTCTTCCTCTATATTCGATACCGACCTTTTGTTTTGCGATATTCATAGACAAGATAGACACAATAGTGCATCGAAGAGTCCGTTGAATTATTCAGATGGAAGCACATGCTTTTTATGTTTAGATGAACTTTCAGGTTTAATGAAAAAACAAAATTATGAATTTATCATCCATAATACCAAAAAAAAAAAAATAATAATAAATAAGAATGACCAAATAAAAGATATTATTATTCAAGAATGGACTACAACAACAGAAAAGGAAGAACAACAACAACAACAACCAAATTCATTGCTGATACATTTTTCTATGAAAGTGTTTTATATTCAACCTTTTCTATTTTTAAAAGAGATTAAAAAAAAAAAAATAACAAAATCTTCTCCTGTTCCTCAAATGATAACTATGAGCATGTTCTTTAATATGCTTTCTTATTTTGAAGATATTCCTATTATTGAAAGACAAAAAGACAAAAAAGAAATATATGTAATGAATACCTACTCTGATAAGATTTTTATAGAAAATCAATACAATGAAAAAAAAAATAGAGAATTTTTGTATCATTCATATATTCAATGGAAACAATGTATAGAGTTAGAAAAAAAAATTATTGAATTAGAAAAAAAAATAAATCATCTTGAACAACATCTATTATAATAAATATCATTCATTTTTCATCATCCATTGTCATTATTTTGTTACACCTTTTAACATTTCAAACGCCGATTTTTACAGCATAAAAAAAGTAAAAAGTATAATGGCGAATCTCACGCCTTACCATACTTATCTTCCTTTAAGGAGTATCGTAGGTATTTATTCTTTTTCCCTAAAACATTTTGGTCTTCTTTTTTCTTGTTTCTCACATTGTAAAAGAAGTAAAATATTCTTGGAAGCATTAATATCTCTATCCATACAACATAATTTGCACTCGTTGGAACTACAACGGATTACGCTATGGTATTGAGACATTCTTGCTTTTCCTTTACATAATTTCTTGTTCCTGTAAAGAGTTATTCTTTCAAAACATTTATTACAGGTCTTACTTGTTCCCCATTCATCTATATCCACTACATCACAGAACCTTTTAAACTCTTTCTTTAATTTTAGAATTGGAGTTGTTGGGTGGTTTTTAACTAATCCGTGTTGTTGTGAATAATCACCAAAACCTATAAGGGTGTTTTTATTTTTTGTGATGTTTCTACATATTTTTTCTAATGTTGCTTTACCCCTACAATAAGAAGTGAAGTTCAAACCTCTAAAATTCTTATCACAATGAAATCTAAAAAATGTATCTATATTTGGTAAGACATATTCAAAATAACTTCACATATTTTTTGTATTACTCACCTTGAAACTTGGAATGCTTTTCCATAAAGTATAATGTTCCCATTTTTTATACAAAGTTTCCCTTTTTTTACAAGCATATATCATTTTACTCTTGTGTCTATATTCTTTTGTAGAGCATTGTAAGGTTTCATCATTTTCATTAGAAGAAGTAAATAGACTGCGTATTCCGGGGTCTATTCCCACATATTGTTCGTAATCAATATTTTTTATTTCCTTTGTTTTTACTTCTTTTGCCTTTGGTTTATCCATTGTAATCACTCCACATTTTCCATCTGTAAAAATAGTATAATGAAACCTTTTATGTTCTGTTTCATATTTTTCAATGTTAAATAAGTTTAACCAGTATTCTCGTTTCTTTTCATCAAAATCTTTACAATTAGGTTTATTTGTTAAATAAGAAATAATATCATTAAGAGCGGTAGAACATATTTGAATATTATCCATTGTAAATGAGTGTTTATTTGGTAATAAATTAAATATTCTTACTCGTTTTGTATTTTTATGTTTCTCAAATTCCTTCAATATCTTATGATATATCCTAATAAAATGAGAAGAATGTTTAACAATGTTTGTTTCGGTAGGAATATATTTTAACCATTGTTTCATAGAAAGAATAAAATAATTTTTTCCATTATACTTTTCATCATAAATATCCTTACACCATTTATAAATAATGCTTTTTCTTGTTTCACCAGTTCTTAATTCTAAATATTTAGAAAAACGCTTATAAAAATTAAGTTTCAAATGGTTCTTCGTCACGGTGAATTGTTGTTTATTCAAATTATTTATCAATGCACTCATTTTATCTCTAAAAGGTAATTTTTTGAGAAAATGAGAAAATTGTGAAAAAGATTTATACATTTCATCTTCTTTATCAATGGTAGATTTTCTGTTTTTCATTATAGAAACATCATAACAAGAAGCATTGTAAAAAAGATTTTGTGTAAGTTCAGGTAATTAATTCCTTATTATCTTCTAATAATCTTGTAAAATGAAAATTTAACAACTTATATGATAAGAAACTAATTTTATTGATGTTGTAAACTATATCTTGAATACCTTGTTTCAAAAAATTATTTTTACATAAACTATTCCAAGACACTTTGATACAAACAAAACCTGTATCTTTATTTCCTTCAATCCTTTTGGAAACATCGCTTCGCTTTTTCTTAACTTTGGGAAGTTCCATTTATACATATACAAAAGAAAATAATCTTTATATAACTTTTTCAAGATATATAATTTTCCTACTATCTAATTTTTTTTTTCTAATTTTGATTTTTTATTTAAATATGCTTTTTTAGCATATTCTTTAATTTTATCAGGATTTTCTTGTGCTATTTTTTTTAATCTTTCTTTTGCTTTTTGATTTACTAAATCTTTATTTTTTTCATAATAAGATTTTCGTGAATTATTGTAACTTTCTAATTGTTTTTTTAATTTTTCCTTTTCTTCTCTCAATAATAGATTTTCCTTAATGAGTTCTTCGTTATTCATTAAGGTAAGATAATACATTATTTTTATATAATTTTCACTATATAAAAATCGGCGTTTGAAATGTTAAAAGGTGTAAAAAGATTTTTTTTTTTTTACAAAATAATGACACTGGCATACTCAATGATTATTTAAAAAAAAAAAAAAAATAAAATCCAAAAAAAAAAAAATTAAAAAAAAAAAGTTATAATAATTTGAACATCATCGTAATAAATTGTTTAAAAAACGAAATAAAGAAAAAAATGGTATCTCTTCGTTATTTACATTCATTTTTATTTATAGCAAATGCAACTTTTAATTCTTTTAGAAATCAGGTCGGATATTGTAAGTTACAAGGATTTAATACCATTTCTCGTTCCACAAGTAAAAGTATTCCTATGTTTTTAGATTCAAGAATCGCTTTTGGTGTTGGATTGAGTGATGTTGAATTCCAATCTAATGTATCTTATTGTGGTTCTTGTATCCAAATTCATGAAATTTATAATTTTGCGATTTTTTCAAACGACCTCACTTCTTGGAAAAATAGTGATATTCTCCAAAACAAGACTTCATTTATTGTCATGGTAATGGACCAATGCACTGACCCAATATGTCAGCAACAAGGATTTTTAGATTTTGATATTTATTCCGAAACGCAACCCGTTCAGGATGGAAATCCAGCAAATGTTCTTTGGAATTTTGTTCCTTGTCCTATTCTACCAAATGAAATGATTGAATTTCTAGTTTGTTTATCAGCGACATGCAAGAAAAATGATAAACAAATATGGAATAGTGCAGAAGAAATTTTGCAGAATAGCTCTCCTTATTTTTTAAGTATTTATATTAGAAACCAAAGACTACCTATTTGGAAAGTATCCATAATAAATTATCATGTAGAAATGGAAAATAACAATGGATGGGTCGTTTCTTCCGTTATGATAGATTTCTATCATCCCATCACAATTCAATTAAATGATGACATTCAGATAACAGAAACAATTTCTTTATTAGATTATTCTCCTATTGAAGATTATCATGGTGGATTTATTATTCCTACTCATTTACAAACCTAAAGAAAAAATATCATCATCATCGAAGATAAAATATTATAAATCAAGGAAATATATAAATCATGAAAATATGTATTATGTAGTGAAAATGTGAAAATGTGAAAATATATATTATAAATCAAGAAAATATATAAATCATGAAAATATGTATTATGTCGTGGAAATGTGCAAATGTGAAAATATATATTATAAATCAAGAAAATATGTATTATTATATTATGTTGTGGAAATGTGAAAATGTGAAAATATATATTATAAATCAAGAAAATATATATTATTATATTATGTTGTGAAAATGTGCAAATGTGAAAATATATATTATAAATCAAGAAAATATGTATTATGTTGTGGAAATGTGCAAATATATATTTTCTTGATTTATAATATTTTTCTGCTTTTCGTCATGTGGATTCAAGCTATAATAATATCGTCTTTTATCAATCAGTCAATGAGTAGTATACGAACGATGGAAACGATATGGACGGATTTGACGAGGGCTCTCCTGGGCTCTCCTGTTCCCAGAACCCATCGCACTATCGCACCTATATATATTACAACTTCAATATAGAGTGGATGATGGTAGTGATGTCGTCGTTGTCATAGGATAAGAAGGAGATGGTGTCGTTGTCATAGGATAAGAACGAGATGGTGTCGTTGTCATAGGATAAGAAGGAGATCCTGTTTGGTTTTGCACAATATTGCCATCACAATATCTTTGAATATACGAATATCCAGTTTTTGAATACTCATTTGATAAATATGCATCTGTGAAAGGAAAATAATTGGTTCCTTCATTTGCAGAGGAATGAGTCAAGGAAGAATATCCTAAATTTAAACTGATAGGTATTATTTGAATATCCATATTAGGAACTCCTTGGGGTATCCAATCGGGTCCTGTCTCCGAAAGAATTTTATATACCATTTTTATAAAGGAAGTTGTTACTTTTTTTTTTATTTATAATATTGTTTATTATTTTTACATTTATTAATTTTTTTTTTTTTTAAAAAAAAAAAATTTTTTAAAAAAAAAAATTTTAATATAAATAAAAAAAAAAAACAAAGAACAAATAAAAGAAAGATGAATATTATTGAAAAATACCAATCGGCTCCTGGACAAAATACTACTTTTCAAGGATACCCTATGATGGAAAAAAATGTGCAAGATGATATTACTGCATGCAAAGAATGTTTAGCAGTGCGTAATGCATTTGATATCCGCACTGATTATGATAAATATTACCTGAATGTTTATAATAACAAAGCTTTTTCTTTTTCTACCAATCTTTTATCACTCCAATTTCCTAAATAGAAAAATAGTGAAAAAAATTTTTAAATATTTTTTCATTTATAATCAAAGTCAAAGCAAATAATAAATAGTAATTACAAATTATGTAATGATTACAAATTACAATGATATGTAGTATTACATAATTTGAACAAAATGTTGATTTTTTTTACATTATCATTAAAATTGAGAGATATTAGAATATTCAAACATTATGTTTGAATCTTACTATATTTTTACCTTATCATCATCTGATTATATCATTTTATGATTATTATGATTTTTATGATTTTTATGATTATTATGATTATTATGATTATTAGAATCATCATCTAATTATATAAAATTATCATCTGATTATATCATTTTCAGATTATTAGAATCATCATCTAATTATATAAAATTATCATCTGATTATATCATTTTCAGATTATTCAGATTTATAGGATTATATCATTTTCAGATTATTCAGATTTATTAGGATTATATCATTTTCAGATTATTCAGATTTATTAGGATTATATCATTTTCAGATTATTACGATTATAAAATAAAAAAAAAATATTTCAAAGTATTATATACATCATGATTAAAAATGAAAATACAGTATTTTTCTGATTTACATTTAGAATTTTTTACACAAAAAAAATTGGACAAATTATTCAAAATAATTGAAAAAAAAGCATCTATATTAGCACTTTGTGGAGATATAGGATATCCAGAACAGTTATTATATGAACAATTTTTAAGTAGATTGTCTGCAATGGATTATAAAAAAATTTTCATAATAAGCGGAAATCATGAATATTATAAGATGGAAAAGATGGAAAAGATGGAAAATTCAAGAATACAAAGAACAATGATACAGACTGAAAATAAAATAAAAGAAATATGTTCAAGATATTCTAATGTTTCTATTTACAAAATTCTTATGAAGATTACGAAGGATATCGTTTTGCGGGCACTACTTTATGGTCCCATATATCAAACCCAGAGTTCATCAACAATGATTTTTACAATATCAGCGAAATGTCTGTGACTAAATATAATGAGGTTCATCTTGAATGTCAAAATTTTATTGAAACGACCTTGTGCTCTTCCCCTCTTCCTATTATTATGCTAACTCATCATATGTGCCATCTTTTCAATTAGCAGACCCTTTTTATAAACGATATGAAAATTATCAACAATGTTATTCTTCTCATTCCGACCATCTTATAAGATTTCCGATTAGTCTATGGATAGATATATATATATATATATATATATATATCTATCCATAGACTATATGGACATACTCATTGACCATATTTAGGAAATAAAAATGGTATTCCTTTTTATTGCAATCCAATAGGATATATTGGCGAAAATAAATGCACGGATTTTAATAAAATCATTCAATTCAATTAGAAATATGTATACATAATTAGTAACTATGTTAAAAAAATTATAATGAAATTATGTAAATTATCTCAATTTTTTTTAATGAGGATGGATTGTTTTTTTTTTGGAAAAAATAAATGGTATTCCAATACGTTGAATAAAATCATAATAAGTAAAAGAATGCTTTGTTGTTTTGCATCGCCATGTAGAACGATTATAATTTTTATTATATTTTTGGTCAAATTGTAAATCATGTTCTTGAAAAAAGGAATCTAACCAAGATGTAATTTCATAAGTCGTTTTTATTTGTGAAGGATTGCATGATAATATGAATTCTGCATATTGTAAAAATAGAAAAACTTCGGGCGGAAAACAAAAATGGAATGGAATTCTTGAATTTCTTAGAATACAAGATATAATCTGATAAATTTCTTCAATAGAAAACACTTTATTAGAATACGGATTAGTAGGAAGTTTAAAGTTTTTGGTTAAAGAAGTAACATGATAGATCGAGTCTTCATGAATAGATGAACAAGAAAGATTATGATGAAAACATTGTATAATTTCATGATACAAAAAATCATATTTTTCTTGTCGATTACATACAATTTCCATTTTTTGAGATATATCAATATCTCCCGTGTTTGTTTCTAAATCCAAAAAATAGACATTCATAGAAGCAAGGGTTGGTCTATATTTTATTAATACGATTTCTTCATACAAATGCTGTAAATATCTTATATATTTTTTATCTGTCAGTATTTGTATTTCTGGTATTTGTGACAAAGAAATAATTTTTTTTTGAAGAATTGGAATAGATATATGTAAAAACCGAGTAAAGTCATACAACATCATTTTCTTTCTTTTTTTTTTATTTTTTTTTATATGATGTAGTAATTAAAAAAATATTATTATTTAAAATTAAAAAAAAAAAAAAAAAGAAAATATTTTTTTTTTCTAATAATGATAAATAAAAAATAGTAAAAAAAACATATGAACAATCACGTCATAAATTATGTCGTTACGAGAAGGAGAAATTGTCATATTATGCGGTTGGAATAGTGATATTACAAAAAAACGGAAAAAAGATTTTGGACAACTACAATTATGTCCAGATGCTGAAACGACAGCTTTATATGCTAGAATTGAAAAAATTACATCTCTTCAAGGGAGCGACAGCTTGAAGGAAGTTACATTTTACAGTTTACCTATCTATGATTATGATAAAGATGATAGAACTGTTTTTTATCATTGGGTTCAACTATTTGATGATAAAGGACAGATTTCGAAACCATTTCTATTTATTGACAGATGGGATATATCATCATTAAATAAAAAAGATTTACGATTGTATAAAAAAAAAAACCAATATACAATCATACGAAGAACAAAGTGGGTGGATTGGCCGTCTTCTTTAGTGGAAAGAGCGGAGAAACAAAAACAACTACTAAAAATACCGCATCATGAACAAACTGCGGAGAAACAAAGACAGCAAAGAAAGTTAATGCGAAAACAGCAAATATCAATGAAAGATTTTTTAATTGAACAAGAAATAATAAAAAGACAAAACCAATTAGAAAGAACCAAAAAGGATTTCTATGATCTTGTTCGAGGCTATGAACCAACTTTAAAAATAGTTAAAAAATGTAGATATCCATATTATTTTGTTGAAGTTGAAGCACACAAGTACGATCTTGACAAATTGCGGGACATAATGAAAGTATTATTTAGTTCAAGTATAGACTGTAAGATTGGATTCGCAGAAACAAAAGATTTCCCAGATATAGATGATTTTGATTTTTATTATCGTAAATATACTATATGGCCAGCCGCTAAATTTAATTTAATGATATATATTGACTCCATTGCAACGCTTCACAAATTGTGTCGTCTATTAATTGAAAATGAAGATGTTGTTATTACACCATTACGTTTGGGATATAGAGTATCAAAATATGTTGAATTTACATTTCAAGTGGAAAAGGGGGAGATGAAATCTGGTATACAATACATATATTTTTTACCATCTTTCATTAATGAATATAAAAAATTACATCTTCAACAAACAAAACAAGATATTCAAAAAAATAAATCTGAATTTTCGAAAAAATTGAAACAGGATTTAAAACCCCTCAAGAAAAAAAAGCAATTCGTTGATACATTAAAGGATGAATTACCATATACAAGTCTTAAAAAAATAAATGTCGATAAAAAACCAACTGAAATAGAAAAAATGAAATTGTTAAAAGATATTGAAAAAGGTAAAAAACTAAGACCAATAAGACCACCTAAACAATTATTAGAAGAAATAAAATACGGCAAGACTCTAAAACCGACGAAGACCGATCCAATATTAGAGCAATGGATAGCTCAATTAGATAAACGTAAAAAGTAGATGATAGACTATGTGAACAACACTTCATAATAGAATGGATTCATTTAAAACGTTGATATCTTTGATCTCGTTGTCTATATTTTTGACATATCCAATATGCTTTTTACATCCTATCGTCATTCTATCCTCTTATCGTCATATCATCTTATCATCCTATCGTCCTATCATCTGACGATCCTATTGTCGTGACGTCCTATCGTCATATCATTTTATCATCCTATCGTCATATCATGCTATCGTGATATCATCCTATCATATCATCATCCTATCGTCATATCATGCTATCATTTTATCATATCATCATCCTATCGTCATATCATGCTATCGTGATATCATTTTATCATATCATCATCCTATCGTCATATCATGCTGTCGTGATATCATCCTATCATTTTATCATCCTATCGTCATATCATATCATCATCCTATCGTCATATCATGCTATCATTTTATCATATTATCATCCTATCGTCATGTCGTGATATCATTTTATCATATTATCATCCTATCGTCATGTCGTGATATCATTTTATCATATCATCATCCTATCGTCATATCATGCTATCATTTTATCATATCATCATCCTATCGTCATATCATCCTATCGTCCTATCGTGATATCATCCTATCATGATGTCGTGATATCATCATTACATTTTGAAAGAAGCAGAGCATAAGGCACAACGCACAAATACGGTTGCAGATTCATCGGCTCTACGAATTTGCTTACTAAATGAATATGTTTTTTTACTTCCACATTTTCTACATTCGATCACACCTTCTTCAATTTCGGGTGGATGTAATAAAAAAGAATCTTGTTCTAATTCCATATCATGATATTTTTGAAACACTGGATGTTTCATCCCAAATTGTTTTTTTTTTAAAAAAGAGATAATATGTTCCATATTTGGATGTGTAGTCCATTCCACAAGTAATTCGTATAAATAAAAACGAGCATATTCTGCATTATTTTTTGCCACGTCCTTCCATAAAAAATCCATTATTTTTTTTATATTATTTTTTTTTTTGACGAATTGACTAAGAGGATGATATGCCATTTCATAAAAAATATCTTTTTCTTGTTCTTCTTGTTCCATTGATGTCATTTGTTTTTGTTCTTTTTATTTCTTTGTATAAATACGAAAATTCTTGATTTTATATTCTTATATTCTTATATTATAATATTATAATATTATAATATAAGAATACAATAATATATTTCAATCACTTTTTTTTTTAATAATAATACTACAATAAAATATATCACATTATTACATTATGAGGTTATATATTGTTATATATTTTTATATATTGTTATATATTTTTATATATTGTTATATATTTTTATATATTGTTATATATTTTTTTTGATTATTCATCATTTCATTATTATTAATTACTGCACGAAGAAAAAGTCCATCCTGTATTACTACTACAAGCGTCGCTATTTGTGCCACAGCAATGTATAAATGTGCATGATGCATCTGCTATTATATTAGAACCACATATATCAAATTGTATATATGTATATATGTAAATTCGCATGCCTGAAAACTTGTACTACTACAAGAAATTGATATGATTATATTAGTTGTGCTGTCTCCACCAGAAAAGTAGGATGATGAAACGGTTGAAGAAATATTATATGGAGGATATACTGGTGAAAGAAATGTAATGGATCCGCAATTGGTAAAACTGCAGTCTGTAATGGTGCCAAATAAATCTGTAAAAAAACAATCTGTAAAAGAACAATTTGAAATCTGAGTGTTATTAGGAGGACTATATAATATGCAACCATCGAAAAAACATGTTTGCACTTTTGAGTTATTAGAGAATTGAACATAAGAAGAATGAAAAGAACAATCACTTATCTGAGAATCAAGTTGCTGGGACGTTTGGGACCCTTGGGATTCAAAAACAATTAGAAGAACAACTTTCTCATTGACACGATTGCAGTATACATAGATTAATAAATGCAAGAAAATAATTGTTGGGATAATCACCACATGATATAAAAGTACAATTTGATATATGTATACCAGAAATATCAGAAATACTCAAATGTCCAAGTATTCCAACGTTTGGACATTTGTTAAAATAACAGTTTTGTAAACTAGTTGTAAAAGGATTGTTATTAACATTATAATTTATTACAATATTTGAACAACTATTAAAAGTAAAATCCAATACAGTTGGACTGTAAATATAAATGTTTCTTGAGCAATCGTGAAAAGTCTCTCCTGATATATCTAACGTAAGTGCAGGTGATGGACAGTTCGACGATCCCGAATCGTTCTTGAAAATCGATAATATAGTCGTGATAATCTTCTTATCTTCTTATCTTCGATAATATAGTCGTGATTATCTTCTTATCTTCTTATCTTCTTATCTTCTTATCTTCGATAATATAGTCGTGATAATCGTATAAAATTGTATAAAATTGTATAAAATTGTATACACAAAATTGTATAAAATTGTATAGTTGTATTTTGTTTTTATGGAAATTTTTTTTTTTTGTCTATCTATCTAACAAAAAAAAAAAAAAAAAGGGAAAAAAAAAATTTCTTTTTTTTAAAAAAAATAAAAAAAAAAAAAAAAAAAAAAAAAAAAAAATAAAAAAAAAAAAAAAAAAAAAAAAAAAAAAAAAAAAAAAAAAAAAAA
>Ga0214923_10006499_pt1 | contig 13113 bp, 15 predicted proteins | sample LL1510_MetaG_FD_177993 | JGI IMG/M metagenome (GOLD analysis project Ga0214923, IMG submission 177993) | Freshwater microbial communities from Lake Lanier, Atlanta, Georgia, United States - LL-1510 | ecosystem: Environmental > Aquatic > Freshwater > Lake | place: USA: Georgia | collected...
CCGGTGACGGCGATGGCCCTCGGGCGAGCGACGTCAAGGACGCGGAAAAGATCGTGAAGGCTGGCGTCAAGTTGTACGCCACCAAGAAATAGGAGAAGTGATGAGCGAGTTTCGTATCGAATCGGACACCATGGGCACAATCGAGGTTCCCAACAACCAGTACTGGGGTGCGCAGACGCAGCGCAGCTTGCACCACTTCGAGATTGGTCACGACACCATGCCACCGGCGCTCATCCGTGCCTTCGGAATCTTGAAGCTGGCCAGCGCACGGGTCAACAGCGCGCTGGGAAAGCTCTCGCCAGAAAAAGCCGAGCTCATTGAGCGCGCGGCCCGCGAAGTTGCCGACGGAGTTTTGATGGCCGAGTTCCCCTTGCGTATCTGGCAGACCGGTTCGGGTACGCAGACGAACATGAACGTGAACGAAGTGATCTCTAACCGCGCCATTGAGATGGCCGGTGGGGAAATGGGCTCCAAGGCCCCGATTCACCCCAACGACGATGTCAATATGTCCCAGTCGAGTAACGACACGTTCCCGACGGCCATGCATATTGCGGCGGCGACGGAAGTCACGTCGCGCTTGATCCCCGCCGTGCAGCACCTACGTGATGCGATTGACGCCAAAGCCACACAGTACGCCGACGTCGTGAAGATTGGACGCACGCACTTGATGGACGCCGTGCCCCTGACGTTGGGTCAGGAGTTCTCGGGATACGTGGCACAGCTCGACGCCGATATCGAGCGTCTGCGTCAGATTCTTCCGGGTCTCTACGAATTGGCCGCCGGCGGAACGGCCGTGGGCACGGGCCTCAACACCCACCCCGAATTCGGTGAACGCGTCGCTCGCGAGATTGCCGGTCTGACCGGTAGTCCTTTTGTGACTGCGCCGAACAAGTTCGCTGCGCTGGCCGCGCACGACGCGCTGGTCTTTGCCCACGGCGCTCTCAAGACTCTGGCCGCGAGCCTCTCGAAGATTGCTGACGACATGCGCTGGTTGGGCTCTGGCCCACGCTCTGGTTTGGCCGAGCTGCGCCTGCCCGAGAATGAGCCTGGCAGCTCCATCATGCCGGGCAAGGTCAACCCGACGCAGAGCGAAGCGATGATCATGGTGGCCATTCAGGTCTACGGCAACGACACCGCGGTCGGTATCGCTGGTAGCCGCGGCAATCTCGAGCTCAACGTCTGCAAGCCCGTCATCATCCACAACTTCTGTCACTCCGTTGACCTGTTGACCGACGCCTGCCTGCGCTTCACCGAGTTCTGTGTTGACGGCCTAGAACCCGACTACGAGCAGATTCAACAGCACCTCAACAACTCGTTGATGTTGGTGACAGCGTTGAACCCGATTATCGGATACGACAAGTCGGCCCAGGTGGCGAAGAAGGCCCATAAGGAGCGCACCACATTGCGCGAAGCGGCCTTGGCGCTGGGCTTCTTGTCGGCGGAGGAGTTTGACGCCGCCATCGACCCCTCGAAGATGGTTCATCCGTGAAGCGACCGGCGCGACTCGATGAGTCCGACGTCGCGTCGTGGTTGACCTCACACCCCAACTGGGTTCTCGCCGACGGTCATTTGGTCTTTGACCATCCGATTCGCTACGAAGTGGGCTGCGCGCTGGCGACCGCCAGCGTCCCAGTTGCCGAGGACCTTGATCACCACCCATTTCTCACCGTGGGTTACAACCACCTGCATATCGACCTGTGGACCCACGACAAGGGGGGTATCACCCAACTCGATCTGACCTTCGCGGAGTTTGTCGACACATTCGTGTCGGCCCGCCACTAGGCGACGGGGTTACCCCACAGGGCCATCCAGCGGGCGAGGTCGGCTTCGATGGGAAGTTCTTCTTCGAGGAAGTTCTTGATCCGAATCTCGTACTCATTGTCGCGACGCTTCTCGTCGCGCGGGGCGAAGGGGTAGAAGGTGCCGGTCTTGGCGAGATAGACCATCTGCACGGAGCCTTCTCCCGGGGGCGTCTGGGGCTCGAATCCAAACACACTGCAGAGCAGGTGGGGACCCAGACCGTTCTCCGTCAAAGTGGTGTGGGCTCCGTGGACTCGCGCCACTAGGTCGGCGAGATCGTCGTCGTGGATCACGATCCAGTTGTATCCCAAGTCGTCCACGGTGATGGAAATCTTGCCGTCCGTGTCGCCCATGGTCAGCAGGTTGCGAATCTCGTCGTCCGAAGCCATCGCCGTCGCACCGGGCGTGGCCTTGTAACAGACGCCCGCGCGCCCGGTCGTGACGAGGCCGAGCGAACTCTGCAACGTCACTCCGGCGCTCGGCAGGCTAAAGACTTGATCGAGTTTGGGCTCGACGGGCTTGGTGCGCCCAAAGAGCGAGCTGAGTAGACCCACTACTGGTTCATCTCACGTTCGATGCGGGCCAACTGGTCCAGACGCTTCTGGAGCGGCGGGTGCGTTGAAAAGATTGCGCCCACTGATCCCTTTGCGAGCGCGGGCGTGAAGAAGAAGGCGTTCATACCCTCCACGCGACGAAGGTCCTGGTTCGGAATACGGGCGAGGTCGCCAGTTACTTTGACCAGCGCACTGGCGAGCGCACTGGGCTTGCCGATCAAGATGGCACCGGCGCGGTCGGCCGAGAGCTCGCGGTAGCGCGAAAGGGCCATCGTGAGAAGGAACGAGACCGCGTAGACGATCATTGACACCAACCACACGGCAATTTCTAACAAGAACGCATTGGATCGATCACGGTCGTCTCCGCCACCTCCACCGAGCATCGCCCCCCACATCGCCATGCGCATCATGATGCCGGCCAGCATGCCCACGCCCGAGGCGATGGTCATCACGGCCACGTCACGGTGGGCCACGTGGCTGAGTTCGTGCGCCAGCACGGCCTCGAGCTCTTCGGCGTCGAGACGTTGGCGAATCCCCGTTGTCACCACGACGGCAGCGTGGGCCGGGTTACGGCCCGTGGCGAAGGCGTTGGGCATGTCGAGGTCCGAGACTCCGACCTTGGGCTTGGGCATGTTGGCGAGCAGACAGAGACGATCAATCATCGCGTGCAATTCAGGCTCTTCGTCCGGACTGACGACGCGGGCTCGCATCGACATCATCGCAATCTTGTCAGAGAACCAGTACTGACCAAAGAGCATGCCGAACTCGATGACAACGATCAACACGAGGCCCACGCCTAATCGGGCGAGCAGGGCTCCGATGATGCCGTAGAGAGCCACGAGTCCAAGTCCCGTGAGGAACATCCGAAATGACAGGCCGTGGTCCTTGATGTACCCGCGCTGTTCACGTTGGCTCATGACTGTGATTCTCCTTGTTGGTTGATCTCTGCTTTGAGGGCTGCTAGTTCGGCATCAATCGACGCTCCGGCGGTCGCCGCGTCCAACTGAGCCTGGATGTCGTCGTGGGGCGTAGTGAGGTCGGTCAACGTGCCCGAAGCGATGAGCTCATCGAGCGCACCAGACCGCGCCTGCATCTGGGCGACCTTGTCCTGGGCGCGCTGGAGGGCGGCACCGGCGTCGGCCATTGACCCCGAGATACCTGAGACGGCCTCGTTCATTTCGGACTGTGCCTCAGCGGCGGTGTAGGTGGCCTTCAGGGTCTCTTTCTTCGTGCGGAAGGCTTCAACTTGGACCTGGAGCTTTTGCAGAGCGTCACCCAACTTGTCTTCCTGTTCGGCGACCTGGGCGTGCTGGGCTTGGAGATCTGCGACCTGAGCGTTCAGCGCCTCGCGGCGGGTGAGGGCCTCGCGGGCGAGGGGTTCGTTATTCTGCGCGAGAGCAGCCTTGGCCTGCTCGGAAAGCTTGTCGGCTTGGGCGGTGACCTGATTGAGTTGGATCTCGATTCGCTTTCGCGAGGTGGCGACATCGGCCACGGCACGGCGCATCTTGGTCAAGTTGTCGAGTTGCTCCTCGTAGGAGAGGTCCAGAGTCTCGCGCGGGTCCTCGACACGGTCCAACACCTTGTTGGTCTTGGCCTTAAATACTGTGGTGATGCGGGCCATCAGTCCCATGTTTCCCCCTTGTGTCAATTCCTGCACTATTCCTGATTGTTAGTTTGCCGTGAGTGCGTGACCTCTCAGGCGTTTTGGGGCTCGATTTTCCTCAAAAAACCCTAAGAATTCCGCAGAAATTCCCGAATTCGCGACCAACCGAGGAGGGCGATGTCGTGCCGGCCAGCAGTTTCGGCCACCCGAAGGTCCTCAAGACGATCGAGTGTGCCTTCGCGCAGCGACGCGTCGCTTACGACCGCCCGCAGTTCGTCGGAGGGGGTTGCGACGTGGACGATGATTTCGCTGATCCCGAGGGGTAGTTGGGCCATCACGGTCTCGAAGTCGACGCTCCCGTCCCAGTTGATGGTGGCGTCGGGAACGAAGTGTCCACGTTGACGGGCCAATCGTGCCGCGTCTAAAGCGCCGCCGGCGATTGTGTAGCCGTGTCGAATGGGGAGTCGATACTCCTCGGCGACGTCGAGGAAGACATCAAAGAGCGCGAGGTGTCGGGCGACCACGTCGTCGTGCGAGGCGAGGAAAGTTGGCTCGATGCCCAAAGTGACGGCCCGCTCAATCTGGGCTCGAAACTCGCGATGCACTTCGTCGGGGTCGGCGTGTTCGGCCGCATCGTTGGCGTCGATAGGAAATCCACCGCGACCGCCGAGAAGCGACGGAGCGTAGGTGACGGGGCGTAGCTCCAACATCTCGTGTTCAGCGCTGAGGGCGAGTTGCACGCCGAGTTGCGAACCCAAGCGTCGAACCGCCTCGCGAGCGAACGGGGCGACCACCAGTAATGACGCGTCGGTGGCGTTGCCGCGGTGGAGGACGCGACGCACGCCCTCGTTCACCGCGACCGACAGGCCGGCGTCGGCGGCGGTCACGATGAGAGCACGTGAGGTCGTGATGCCAAACTTCGAGAGTTGTTCACTCACGAACGCGGGAGTTCCTTGTCTTGTGCCGTGGCCTGCTCGTTCAGTTCGGCGCGATAGTCATCGAGAGCGTCAGCCAACTTCTCATCAACGACGCTCAGGATGCGCACGGCGAGGAGGGCCGCATTCGTCGCGTTGTTGATGGCGACGGTCGCCACGGGGACCCCTTTGGGCATCTGCACAATTGAGAGCAATGAGTCGAGACCGTCCAAACGAGCCAGTTCCACCGGCACTCCGATGACCGGAAGCGTCGTCACCGCCGCCAGCATGCCGGGCAAGTGGGCGGCGCCCCCGGCTCCCGCGATGATGACGGAGAGTCCGCGGTCACGGGCTGTACGTCCGTACTCCATCATCGCTTCGGGGGTGCGATGGGCTGAGACCACGTGCACTTCGTGCGGAATCGCAAATCGCTCGAGAACGCGCACCGCGTCGATCATGACGGGGTGGTCCGAGGCACTACCCATCACGACGCCTACGGAGTACGACATAAGGCCCTTTCGCCGGAGTTATTAGGGAGTTTCTATGGCGGAGGTTACCATCGCCTCTCGCGAGGTGCCGTGGCGAGGTGCCGTGGTGAGGTCTCATCGTCGCTCGTAAGAGTGACGTCTCGCAGCGAGGCGCTGCGCATTGCAGTAGTGGTGTGACTACTTCGCGAGCAAGTGGCGCACCCGTTGGATTCGTTGGTCGTGCGCTGTCGGTTCGTCACTGACGATGGTGACGTGACCCAATTTGCGTCCGGGACGATTGGCCTTGCGATAGTGATGGACCGTCACGCCGTTCAGTGCCGCCAGAGCAGACCACGGGGGTTCCGTTGTTCCTCCGACGACATTGATCATTGTGATGAGCGGGGCACCCACGGTGGGTGCGCCGAGCGAGAGACCACCGACGGCCCGAAGATGGTTCACAAACTGGCTGGTGGTCGCACCTTCGATGCTCCAGTGACCGGAGTTATGGGGCCGCGTCGCGACCTCGTTAATCACGACTCCCCGCGCCGTCACGAACAGTTCGATGGCCAATACCCCGACGGCCGCCACGAGTTCGGCCACGGTGGTCGCCAACTGAGTGGCCGCGTTGAGTGCGGCGGGCGAGAGAGTGCTCGGGACGTTGACCTCTACGCACATACCGTTGCGTTGCACCGTGTCGACCGGCGGGTACAGGACAGTCGATCCGTCGCGCGCCGTGACGACGGTGACGGCCACTTCGCCCGAGAGTTCGAGAAACTCTTCGAGGACGACTGGGGTGTGCGGCAAGAGATCGCGGACAACGTCGGTAGGGTCACCGGACACCACGGTGACCCCGCGTCCGTCGTATCCACCACGCGCAGCTTTGACCACCACAACGGGGCGTTGTGAACAAAATGCCGCAATGGCATCGTGGTCCAGGGTCCGCAGGACGATGAAGTCGGGAACGGGCAGGCGGTGTTGGGCGAAGGTTTCGCGCTGAAAGGCCTTGTCGGTGGCAAACCGTAATGCCCGAGGCGACGGGGCCACGACGCATCCCTCGGCCTCCAATGTCGCTAACGCGTCGAGGTTGACAACTTCGTGATCAAAGGTGACGACATCGCACTGGCGACCAAATGCCACGACGGCGTCGAAGTCGAGGGCCGCGCCGCACCGGAAGTTGGGAATGACCGACACGGCCGGATCGTCTACCGAGTGCGCCAGGAGCGAGAGATCCAGGGGTAGTGCACCGGCCTCTTCGGCCATCATGAGGGCGAGTTGTCCGGCGCCCACAATGCCAACCCGTGGCCGCCGGTGCGGTTGGGTAGTCTTCGGCACGACCAAAACGCTACCGGTCAACGAAGGAGAGATCTCGTGCGCATCGCAATTGGACTAGAAACCGACGGTTCCATCGATCAGGTGCTGGAGCGCGCGCACCACCTCCACCAACTCGGCTTTCGCTCCGTCTGGTCGTCACAGATCTTTGGGCCCGACACGTTGACCTCGATCGCCATCGTGGGTCGTGAGATTCCCGATATGGACTTTGGTACAGCGGTGGTCCCAATCCAGCCCCGTCACCCCGCGATGCTCGGAGCGCAGGCGCGGACGGTGCAAGACGCCATCGGGGGACATCTCTCCCTCGGCATTGGTCTCTCGCACCAGGTTGTCGTGGAGGGCATGTGGGGCATCAGCTTCGACAAGCCCGCGACCTACATGAAGGAGTACGTCGCCGCGCTAGCTCCAATTCTTCGAGGCGAGGCCGTCAATGTGCACGGTGAGCGCGTCACCGCGGTCACGATGGGGGCGATTGGTCCACGGGAGGTCGCCGCCCCGAGCCTGATCATTGCCGCGCTCGGTCCGGTGATGTTGGACTTAGCCGGTCGTGAGGCCGACGGCACCTGTTTGTGGATGACCGGTGTGAATACGATTCGCACCCATGTCGCTCCGCGTATCAATGAGGCCGCCGCCGCAGCCGGCCGTCCCGCGCCCCGTGTAGTGGCCGCTCTTCCGATCGCGGTCACGAACGACATCGCGGCCGCGCGGGCGCGAATCAACGAGACGCTCGCGGTCTATGGCACGTTGCCGAGCTACCAAGCCATGCTGCAAAAAGAAGGTGCGAACGAAGTAGCCGACGTGGCCATCTTGGGCTCTCGCGAGGAAGTCCGTGATCGCCTCGGCGAACTCGCCGCGGCCGGCGCCACGGAGTTTTCGGCGGCCATCATCGGCACCGACACCGAGCGCGACGCGACAATTGAGGTACTGCTCGACGTCCAGAAGGGCTAACGAGTGGCGGTTCCGCAGAACGTCATCGTCGTTCTCTTCGACTCGCTGAACCGCCATCTCATTTCGCCCTACGGTGCAACGGAGTTTGATACACCGAACTTGACGCGATTCGCCGCTCGGGCGACGCGCTTCACCAACCACCAGACCGGTTCGCTGCCGTGCATGCCCGCACGACACGACCTGCTCTGCGGTGCGCTCGATTTCCTCTGGCGACCCTGGGGTTCAGTCGAGGTCTGGGAGGACGCACTCACCTTTGAGTTGCGTAAGGCCGGCGTCGTCACCCAACTCATCACGGATCACCCGCACCTCTTTGAGAGTGGCGGCGAGAACTATCACACGGACTTTTCGGCGTGGTCCTACGTGCGGGGCCACGAGGACGATCCGTGGATGACGCGGCTCGACCCGTCGTGGGTAGGCGCGCCGGCGCTGCCCGCGGAGGCCGCCCCGTTTCACCGTGGTTACGACACCTCGCGGACGTATTTCAAGAGTGAAGAAGAGTTTCCCGGTCCGCGCACGATGCGCGAAGCGGCCCAGTGGATATCTCGGAACCACCAACACCACGACCGTTACTTCTTGTTCGTCGACGAGTTTGATCCGCACGAACCCTTCGACACGCCAGAACCGTGGGCGTCGCGCTACGGGAACTTCGACGAGCCACGAATCATCTGGCCGCCCTACGCGGCCCCGGGCTCGCGCCACACCCCTGCGGCGGACGTGGCGCGACAACTACGGGCCAACTACGGAGCGAAGCTGTCGATGATTGACCACTGGTTTGGCGAGATTCTCGATTCACTCGATGCGACGAATGCCTGGCAGAACACCGCCGTCATTGTCGTCACGGACCACGGCCACTACCTCGGTGAACGTGAGACGTGGGGCAAGCCGGCGGTACCCATCTGGTCTGAGATGGGCCACATTCCTTTGATGGTGGCCTGGCCCGGTCGTGCGCCCGGCGAGCGCCACGATCTCACGACGACCGTTGATGTGCACGCCACGTTGCGCGACATCTTTGGGGTGACCACGGCGCATCGCACGCACGGCGTGTCCCTGCTGCCAACGCTCGAACGCAACGAGAACTCTCCCCGCGACCACGTGTTGACGGGAATCTGGGGTCGCGAAGTGACCTACGTCGACCGTGAGTGGCGCTTCACGCGCACCCCGGTGGACTCCAACCGACCGCTTTCGATGTTCTCCAATCGATGGTCAACGATGCCGGTGCACGCCTTCCCGGACATTCGACTTCCCCGACCGGATCATCGGGCCTACCTAGATCGCATGCCGGGCAGCGACGTGCCCGTGATTCGTCAACCATTTGGCGCGGGTGACGCGGTGCCCTTCTGGGCTCACGACGGACGATACGTGGGGGATCAACTCTTCGATCGTCGCAACGACCCCAGCGAAGTTGAAAACCGTGTCGAGCGCTCTCATATTCCACTCGACGCACTCCGCGCCGCGTTGGAGTCTCTCGACGCGCCGTCGGAACAGCTAGAGCGCCTCGGAATCGCCTAGGCCGGTAGCCGGGTGTGCTTGAACTCGTTGAGCTCGGGATTAGTTGCCATCAAGGTCACGAGTGAGCTAATGATTGCCGCTGAGTCCGCGCCCTCGGTGGGCGCCGTCATGTATCGCACGAAGGTCGCGTCGTTGCCCACGACAAAGGTCGGCACACCGAAGGCATCGAACTTGCTAAAGCGACGGTACGTCTCGGCGATTACTTCGTAGGGACGACGCGAAGCCACTTCGGCTCGCACGGCGTCAAGATCGATTGACGTTTCCCCGAGGACCTGTTCAATCTCGTCCACCGAGGCGAGACGAATACCGCGCTCGTGTCGGGCGCGAAAGAGGGCCTCGTGGGCTTCGAGAAATGCCTCTCGCGACTGGGTGTCACGTGCGGCCACGCCGTAGGCGAGGGCGAGGAGGTCGACTTCCTTTGCCGGGTCGTCCCACACGTCAGGTGAACCCTCAGCGCGGTGTCCTTGACTGAGGGTCCACGGCTCAAAGGCAACGTCAAATTCCGCCCCGTCGCGCAGAGCGGCAATGAGGTGCAGGTGAATGTTTTTGGCGAACGGGCAGCGATAGTCAAAGGAGACGGCGAAAGGCGGGAGGCTCATGTCGTCACCCTAGGGACTACGCGGGAACGTTCACGCCGTTCTCGCGGCACTGCGTCTTATACGCGCAGAAGCGACACGTGTTGGCTGAGGGCTTCGCGGGAAAGAGTCCACCGTCGTAGTACTCGTTGATCGACTGCCAGGCCGTGGCGGCCGCGCGTCGACGAGCCTGCACCACAACGGGCGTCACGGCGCGCTCGACAATTTCGTTGGCGCCGACGTAAAAGAGGCGAATGCGCTCTGGCGTCTCCTGCAGCGCTTCGGCGCACATGGCCGCATAAAGCTCGGTATTGGCAAAGACCGACGAGAGATAGTTCGGATTCGGTGCCCGACCGGTTTTGTAGTCGACGATTGTCAACGAGTTGTCCTCTTCGCGGTCGAGGCGGTCCAGGATGCCGACCAGAGGTACTCCCTCAACCTCGACGTTGAGGCGTTGTTCAATGCCAACGACCGTTCGCGAGGTGGCGTCTTCCATCTCGAAGTAGTTCTTCGCAATTGACTCGCCCTCTCGAACAAATGCAGAGTGTGTGACGTCGGTGAGTCCGATGTCACGACGAACGTCGTCGGTCAAGATGTTCGTGACGGCTTCGTCGAGGTAGTTCTGCGTCTTGTCGGCCACGCGTTCGTGCGGATCGAGCTTGAAAATCTGCTCAAGGATGTAGTGAACAAATCGCCCCATCGCGGTAGCGCGCGTGGCCGGTTGCGGGATGCGATCAATCGACGCGTGTTGAAATCGCCGCGGGCACGCCTGGAAGTCTTGTAAGCGCGACGGCGAGAGGGAGTTGGGCAGTGGTCGTTCAAATGTCACAACGATGACGGTACGAATGGGCTGTGACACGGCTCGGCTCGGGCAGAATGGAGGGATGGCCCGCCGACGTACCGCCCCACCTTCTCGCTACCAGCGCTCCACGTCCTGGCAGGGTGTGGTCACTGGCGACCCCGTGGCGGTCAACGTCGAGCGTGAAACCAGGGCGAACTTCGAATTCGTCGCCCACGTCCGGAACCCCGAGACCGGCGAAGAGTGGATCGAGTTACGCGGTGGCAAGGCCGGGGATTCGCGAATTCGTTCGTTTCGCCCTGACACCGTCTATCTCCGATCGGCCCGAAAGGGCACCAAATTTGTCGGTCTACCTCTCTCGGCGGCCCCTTGTTTGCCGTTCGGCGCCGCCTGAACACTTCGTAGTCTGCAGGCATGGAAAACACTTCGCCTCGTCGCGGGTTCCCCCTGTACTTTGCCGTTCTGTGTCTCGTACCGGCATTGGCCGTTCGCGTCACGGGCTCTCACCCCACGCCCGAAACGGGCCTCTTGCTCTTTGGCGTGGCCGTGTTGGCGTCGTCGTTTATCTTGACCTGGGCCGCCGAAGTTGCGCAGTTGGACATTTCCGGCGGGTTGGCTTTGGCACTCGTGGCGCTCATTGCTGTCTTGCCGGAGTACGCCGTCGACGCCTACTTCGCTTTTCACGCGGGATCTGAGCCGAGCTACGTCGGTCTCGCGACCGCCAACATGACGGGTGCCAATCGATTGCTGTTGGGCGTGGCGTGGCCCATGGTCCTCTTTGCGGCCTGGTGGGCGGCCCGTCGCGAAGGTCAACGCGCTACCAGCATCGAACTCGAGCCCGATAATCGCACCGAAATCGGATTCTTGTTGATTGCCTGCATCGTCGCTTTCGCGTTGCCGTTCCTCGGGAGCATCGCGACTTGGTTTGGCCTGTTGCTCGCCTCGTGGTTCGTCTTCTACATGGTGCGCGTGGCACGCAAGGACCCCGAAGAGCCGCACCTCATTGGAACGGCCGCCTGGATTGCCGAGCGACCCGAGCGTGCCCGACGCGGCCAAGTGTTGGCGATGTTCCTGCTGGCGACGATCAGCATTCTCTTATGCGCAGAACCCTTCGCGCACAGCTTGGTTGATACTGGGACGCAACTTGGCATTGACAAGTTCTTCTTGGTGCAGTGGGTCGCCCCCTTTGCTTCAGAGGCTCCTGAATTTGTGATTGTGGTTCTGCTGGCACTGCGCGGCAACGCCCCGAGCGGTATGTCGGCTCTGGTGTCGAGCAAAGTGAACCAGTGGACCTTGCTCATTGGAACCCTGCCAATCGCCTACGGGCTCGGTGGCGGTAGCTGGGCCGGACTACCACTTGGAGCCCGGCAGAAGGAAGAAGTTCTCCTCACCGCCGCTCAAAGTCTCTTTGGTGTGGCGCTTCTCCTCAAGCTGCGGTTCCCGCAGTGGGGTGCGCTCTCCTTGCTAGGTCTGTTCTTAGTGCAGTTTGCCTGGCACGACACCACCGGCCACTACGTCATGACCGGGGTCTACCTGGCACTGTCCTTCGTTCTGCTGGTCCGCGACCGGGCCTCAGTAGGCGGGATTGTGAGCGCACCGTTTCGCTCGGCGACTCCCGTACGGGAGATGAATTCGTGAGCGAGACGACGATTAGCGAATCCATCGAGATCAACGCCACCCCCGAGGCGGTCTTTGCCGTTATCAGCGATCTCGTGCAGATGGGTCGTTTCTCGCTCGAGAATCGGGGCGGACGGTGGGTGGGCGGTGCGACTGGTCCGGCCCGCGGAGCACGCTTTAAGGGTCGTAATGGCCAGGGTCGTTCGTCGTGGTCGACGATTGCGACGGTTGTTACGTGCGACGCGCCACACGAGTTTTCCTTTGCCGTGACGTACTTCGGGATCAAGGTCTCTCGTTGGACGTACCAGGTGACACCCCGAGACGGCGGCGTGAACTTGCGCCAAACCTGGCGAGATGAGCGACCGGGTTGGTTTGCGGTAGTGACCAAGCCACTTGTCTCTGATCGCGTGGCTTTCACCCGCGACTCGATTCATCACACCTTGACGTCGATGAAGGCCTTTCTCGAGGCTTAGGTGTTGTAGCCACCTCGCTGGCGAGTGGAGCTGGCGGGATGGGCCACCGCGTAGGCGAGGTCCACGAGGAACTCCTCGACACTCATGCGGTGATGAGGGGCAATCATCATCTGCAAGCCCTCGGGTTGATGTACGCGACCGAGTCCCCAGCCGCGGTCGTCCATCACGTCACCCACGGCGTTGATATCCACGCTCTCGGAGGTGAAGGCCAACAACGGTCCGATTGGTCGACCCAGAATTTTCATTCCAGGCAGTGCGCTGATGCCCTCAGCGAAACGCGCCGTGGTGGCCATGAGATCGCGGGCCAACGAGTCGTACCCTTCGCGCCCGAGGTAGTTCATGACGCTCCACGCGGCCGCGATCGGACTGGCCGCTCGCGCTCCGGCCAAGCTCGGGGTTCGATACATGCCGCCGGGCCAGTCGTTATAGGTAAAGACCTGACCCCGTAGGTCGGCGCGGTCTCGGTAGGTAAGGACCGATGCCCCCTTAGTGGAGTAGCCGTATTTGTGAACATCGGCCGAGATT
>Ga0214923_10006500_pt1 | contig 13113 bp, 7 predicted proteins | sample LL1510_MetaG_FD_177993 | JGI IMG/M metagenome (GOLD analysis project Ga0214923, IMG submission 177993) | Freshwater microbial communities from Lake Lanier, Atlanta, Georgia, United States - LL-1510 | ecosystem: Environmental > Aquatic > Freshwater > Lake | place: USA: Georgia | collected 2015-10-15
CATAGGATTGCCAGAGTCGCCACTTTTTTTGATATATGGTAACTTCTTTTTATATGTAAGAGGTATAGCACTATAAATTTTTTTTATAATAGCATTTGTATCAAGTATATAAGCATATTTATTTCCGGTTAAACAAGCTTCAATAGCATAGTTTAATAAAGCAAACGCATCTTTTAACTTGCTGGGAATAGCATGACCATTTGATTGAACTCCTTCAATCATTAATTGACGAAAGAAATGGAAGAATTTTCGTCCTTTATCACTAACAAATAGTGCAACAAACATAGTATTAAACCAACAATTAGATTGGCTTTGAAGAGGTGTAATAATTTTATCTGGATCAATATGTTTATTAGCGGATAAGTTTTTTAATAAGAATGAAACGGCTTTTGGTTCATAATATGGAACACAAGTTTTTCCAAAGAATTGCCCAGGCACTCCGATTTCTAATGGTTCTTTTAGTTTAAATGCGTTTTTATTATTACAATCGGATATTTGTTGTCTTTTAATAGATTGTAGTTTAACAAGTTTTTTATTAATAGTAGGTGAATAAGATATGGAAGCGGATTTATCTAAATGTTTTGGTGAAACACGTTTATGAGTTTTATTTTTTTTATTAGTCTTTTTATGTTTATAAGTCATATATAATATAAAAGTATTTAAAAATAATATAATATATTATATTTTATATGGGCGGAAGTATTTTACCAGTAACAATACATAACAATAAAATATATTTTCTTTTTGGAAAAGAACGAGATATAGATGAAAATCCGGGATGGAGTGATTTTGGAGGTGGAACTGATAAAGGTGAAACATTTTTACAAACGGCTATACGAGAAGGTGGAGAAGAACTAACAGGATTTTTAGGAGATGATGCTACTGTTAGAAAACTATTAAAAAAATATGGAACATATAATATAGACTATAAATCAGAAGGATATTCTACATATAGATGCCATATATTTCCTTTAGAATATGATGATAAGTTGCCATATTATTATAATAATAATCAGAAATTTTTGCAAAAAAGATTAGACCCAAAGATTATAAAAAATACAAAAATATTTGAAAAAACAGAGATAAAGTGGTTTTCGTTTGATGATATAAAAAAGAAACATAATGAATTTAGATCATTTTATAAAAACATAGTCCACCTTATATTGGGACATAGATCCGGAATTGAAGAATTTATTAAATCAAAAAATATCAATAAACTAACAAGATGTAAACGTACAAAAAGACGTAAAACACGGAAAATTTATTAAATTATAATATATTATAATATATTATATGTGCGGAATAGTTGGATTAATTAATAATGAAGAATGTATTGAATTTTTATTAGATGGTCTTAAAAAATTACAAAATAGAGGTTATGATTCTGCTGGAATATGTACTATAAATAATCATAATGATTTTATCATAAAAAAATATGCTTCGACTAATGTATCCGCATTAGTTAAACTAGAAGATATAAAATCTAATTTTTATAATTCATGCATAGGCATAGCTCATACTAGATGGGCAACACACGGTAAAAAAACTGATATAAACTCACATCCACATATGAGTAGTGATGGGAAATTTGTTATAGTTCATAACGGTATAATTGAAAATTATGATACGTTGAAATTAATGTTACAAGAAAATGGTTATATATTTGTTTCTGAAACAGATTCAGAGGTGATTGCTAATTTACTTTCCTATAATTATAAGATGAATATAAACGATACTATAGAAAATATACTTACAATTACAACTCAACAATTAGAAGGAACATGGGGACTATGTATATTATGTATAGATCATCCAAACACATTATACTGCACTCGAAATGGAAGCCCTATATTAGTAGGCATAACTGATAATTTTGTAATGGTAGTATCAGAACATTCTGGTTTTGATAATAAAATAAAAAAATATATTGTATTAAACAATAATGATATTTGTATAATAAATAAACATAATAATAAAATTAGCACTATAACACAACATAATTATGAATTAAAAACAAATAATACAGAATTAGCTTATAAAAATGATACTCAATATATACACTGGACACTTAAAGAAATATATGAACAAAGAGAATCTGTTTTAAGAGCTATAAGTTTTGGTGGTAGATTATTGGTTAATTCAGTAAAATTAGGAGGACTAGAAACTAACATAACTAATTTACATGATATAGATAATTTAATTTTGTTAGGTTGTGGAACATCTTATAATGCTGGAATGTATGGATTAAATTATTTCAAAGATTTATGTGAATTTAATTGTATTCAATTGTTTGATGGAGCTGATTTTACAATTAAAGATGTTCCTAAAAGAGGAAAAACTGTTTTAATATTATTATCACAATCTGGTGAAACTAAAGACTTGCATAGATGTATTCAAATAGCTAAATCAAATAATATATTTACAATTGGAGTAATAAATGTTGTTGATTCACTTATAGCTAGAGAGGTTGATTGTGGTTGTTATTTAAATGCTGGAAAAGAAGTAGCGGTTGCTTCAACAAAATCATTTACATCACAATGTATTTTATTATCAATGATAGCAATATGGTTTTCACAAATTCATAATACGCATTCCAGTAAAAGATATATTTATATTAAGTATTTAAAAGAATTATGTGTAAATGTAAATGAATTATTACATAATTCTGAGTTAGAGGCAAAAGTAGAAAGTTTGTTGCCATTATTTGAAAATAGTTCTAGTTGTTTTGTATTAGGTAAAGGAAGTTGTGAGTCAATAGCTCGAGAAGCATCACTGAAAATAAAAGAAATATCATATATACATAGTGAAAGTTATTCTACATCGAGTTTGAAACATGGACCATTTGCTTTATTATGTGAAAAATTTCCGGTAATATTGATAGCGTTGGATGATGAACATTTAGTAAAAAATTTAAATGCTTATCAGGAGATTTTATCGCGAGAGGCATCAATAATAGTAATAACAAATTCATCGGTAAAATATTTTGAAGACAAGAAAAATGTCATATATGTTCCAAATAATGAAAGTTATAATGGATTATTAAGTATAATTCCGTTGCAAATGTTGGCATATAAATTATCGGTGAATAAAGGTATAAATCCAGATTTTCCAAAAAATTTAGCAAAAGTAGTTACAGTTGAATAATTCTATATTTCAATAGGTTTATTATTTTGAATAAAATTTTGAATTAATAAATTAGTTTTGTTTTCTTCATTTTTAAACCAATTATACTCAAATAACGTATTTGTATTTTTATTATGTAAATTCAAACTAGATTTTACTGGCAATATTGAAACTAAATTTGGATAACATATAAATATATTCATATCATCTTTATTTATTATTCGATCAATATGATAATTAGTATTATAATTATCTCTATTGTTATTCGCCCCATTATAATCATATTCAAAGAAATTATCATAAACATTATTATTATATATATTAAATACCATTCCAACCATTTTTTTTATTTTAATAAATGTAATACCTTTATATATGTAATATTCTAATATATCATTTTCATTTTCAATTACACAACAATAACCATTAAAAATATCCCATTTAACACATTTTAAAAAATTCTGTGTTATACGATATACATCATTAAAATTATCATTAAACATTGTATCATCTTCAAATATAGTAATAGTTTCAATATTTTTCTTTTTACAATTATACATCAATGTATAATATGACATAGCACATCCAATATAACCTATATTATGTTTAAACGCAGGAAACTTTGTATGAGACAATACATTTGGCTGTAGCATCATAGTATTATATCTTGTCTCATCTTCGATTAATGATATACAAAAAACAGAGTCATCAATATTAAAATCAATAGAAATATCTAATTTTTTAAAATAATTTAAAGACACAATATTTTTGTGTAAATAGAATAAGGAAATATTAGATAATTTTTGTTTTTCAATAATATAATTTTCTTTATTTTTTAAAAATACATCATCTCTTAAATTATACTCAATTACACTTACCAATTGTTCAACATTTACATCATTTTCAGAACAAATAATATTATCAAAATAAGTTATAAAATATTTATAATTTTCTTTATTTTGGACGTCTCCGATACAATTTTCGGACAAAATTAAACAATTACAATTAATAGCAATATTGAAACGATCACATTCCAATTTAGCATCTTCGTAATAATGAATATTTAATACATATTTTGTTTTTTTTAAAATATCATCTCTTTTTTCGCCATTTACCCCAAATAAATATTTAATTTTATATTTAGTTGATAATACATGTTCTAATTTATTTAAAATAATATTTCTTCTAGAACTTTTTGCTCCAAAAAAAGTAATATCATATTCATAATCATTTATATTATTATTTAAATGGTATAAATCACTAAAAGGTAATTGATTATAACGAATTTTTGTATTATTGATTAATTTATTTTGATAATAAGATATATTATCAGGTGATATTTCAAAAATAGACAATGAATTATTCATTTTGTCAAAACAGTTGGAATTAAACTTTATTATAGGGCTTTCAATAATAGATGTTTGTTCAATTTGCCAAAAAATAAAATTTTTTGGTATTTTAGTTGATTGTGAATATAGAATTATATAAAAATAACTGTCATTATAATTTTGGTTGATATCAAAAATAATTTCCGAAATTAATCCTAATTTGTTAAGACAATCTTGAAGCATTAACGTTCCAGTTAATAAATTGTTAGTTGATACAATTTTAATAGAATTTTCTTGAATTAATTTGTGTTCAAGTATATTTTCTTTAGTTAAATTTAAATGTATTTTATCAATTTTATGTTTTAATTTTCTTATAGTAGATTTATTAGATTCATATAAAGATTCATTGTGATATATATACATCATTAATGATGTATCTATAAAATAACAAGTATTTGAATTTATCTTAAATGTTCGAATTATATAATCATAATCTTCACAACAAGGAATAGTTTCATTATAATACCCTATTTGTTGAATTGCTTTTTTTGTCCACATAAAACTAGCACAACCATTCCATGTGTTAATCAAATTTTTATAATCAGTATAATGAGTGTTGTTAATACTTTTTCTAGTATTTATTGATTTAACATCAAAAGTGCTATATGTAAAATATATATTATTAGAAACTAATATATTTAAAAAATTAGGATAGTATATATTATCATCTGAAATCCAAGTAAAATGTGTAAAATAGTTGGCTAACAAATAATCAATTCCTCTGTTTAATGTTTTTGCTATATGATAATTAGTTTTATTTTCTAAAAATAGAATTTTATTATTTTTATTATATTTTAGTTTAATTTTATTAAACAATACTTTATTACTATCAGTAGAACCGTCATCAATTATTAAAAAAAACCAATTAATAAATGTTTGTTCTAAAATCATATTAATAATATTTACTATATTATTTGGTCGATTATATGTAGGCATTACAATTAATATTTTGTTAGTGTTTTCTATATCATAATCGATATTCCATTTTAGTCCATTATCAAAACCAGATTGTTTAAAATGACACCAAGCAGAGTATTCATTATTAAAATAAGGTTCTAATGTTGGATTTAATTGTATATATTGTTTCCAATTGAATGTTTTTTTGATTTCTTGCAATTGTTGTTTTTTAATATGATATGAATTATTATTCATTATTATTCATATAATATTATAAAAGATATTTTAATGTTAAAATAATGAAAACAATACCTAATTAATTTTAAATTCAAATACTAGAGTACATATTTTATGCAATTTTACATAGTTTTTATCAACCATTTGTCTATTTCCGTCATTATCAAATAAATAACATTTATTATATATACTAAATAATATATCTAAAATTAAATTTATATCGCTCAATCTTAAGTATATATAATGTAATGATATAAATAATGGAGGTTTATATTGTTTCAAAAAACTTTCCAAATAAGGAATAACAATAATTTCTCCACCTTCAATGTCCATTTTAATTAAACTTATTTTATTAGGACATATATTTATTTCATCTAACATTGTTTGAATTGTTGTTGTTTCTATTTCAATAATATCATTTTGTTTATCTTTCCAAGTATGAGTATGTCGACCTTCATAACTAAAGTAATCATCCTTCGCAATTAGTAAGGTTGATTCAGAATTTCCCAATTCTCCATTTCCTCCAAATTTAGAAGTGCCATTTTTATCTGATAATGCTTTTTTAATTAATTGAATATTTGTAAAATTATTTACCGATAAATTTTCTTCAAGTCTTTCTATAGCTATTGGGTCAGGCTCAATAGCAATAACCTTATTATATAAATTAGCACTATATAATACAGTTGGTCCTATCCATGCTCCTATATCCATATAAATTCCTTTTTCTAAATCTTTATAGTATTCTAAAATATTAAAAGTATCTTGTTCCCATTCATTTATTTTATTATTTGAAAACCACATTTCACTATATGCTCCTTTTACATTAAATTTAATATTGCTACTATTTTTATTTACTTGCATATATATATATATATATATATATATATATATTTTTATATTAATTTACTAATATTAAAATATATTTTAAGACTAATTAATATTATTAATGTTTTTTTTGTTCTTCATAATGGTATATACATTTATTTAAATAAATATTTTTATACTTTAATTTAAAAAATTCTAATTTATTACTCATAATTTTAATTTTGTCTAATATAATTGTTTTATTTTCAAGAACTTTATCTATTTTATCTATTATTTCTATGTCTGTCATATTGTCATTTATTTGTATAAAATCATCATTACCAAATAACATTTTTCCTTGTTCAGGTAAGTTTCCTATAACTAATGAACTACTCATAGGAATTTCAATATATTTACATAAAAAATATTCAAATGTAGAACATGTAGCAACTGACAGATAAGATTTATTTATTTCTTCTGATAATTCAATTCCAGTTAATTCATTAAATTCGATAATTCTAGATTTCCATTTTGTTGTTTTTTTTATTATATCAAGCATTCTTTTTCGTAAAATATAACAAAATCCCATATTTCCATATATCAATATATCATATATCTTGTCATTATTATAATTTTTAAATATGTTATCATTTATTAAATTTGGAATTACATAATACGGAATTTCTAAATCCTTTAAAATAGAATTTATTATTTTTGATTCATTATTATATATATAATTTCCTATTACTAAATTAATATTATTATTTTTACAATAATTTTTAAATCCAAAATATCCGTCTATAAATGTGTAATCATGTATATCGTGTATATGAAAAATTCTTTTTCCTTTAAAATTTAATATTAATGTATTAATATCATTTATTGATTTTTCATCCGGATATAACTGCACATTATATACCCTATATGCAGATACAGAAGACATAATACAATAAATTAATAAATACCAGTTTGAATAATCTTCTATACTATTGTCTATAATAGATTTTATATATTTTTCTAAAGTAATTATATTTTTAGTTTTACTCTCAAAAATATCGTCATTAGCTAATGTTATAAGATGTCCATCCTCTTGATTATGTTCCATATAAATATTATATTATATTATATATTTTCCTAAAGTAAAAATCTCTCCACTCTAAATTCAAAAACATATTCTGGATTTATTATGTTAATTAAATCATTATTATAAATACATTTTGCTAAATAAACTTCATTAAATAAATTAAAATATAGTGGCAATATACTTAATAAAAAACTATCATAAAATATTAATACTTTAACGTTACATGTTTTATTTTTTTTATATATAATATATTTTGAAATTATATCCCAAGTAGTATTTATATTTTCTAACAATGCTGTATTGTCTTTTAATGTATAATCTAAAAATCTTATATTATTTTCATTTTTTATAATATAATATATGTAAAAGTCTAAAATATCATTGCTATAATAATAATTGTCACTTACATCATTTAATAACTGGTTTCCTAAATTTATTTCCCATGTTAAGTCACCAATGCCTCTACATAAGTTCTTTAGTATACATTCTTTTTTTTCTATATTGATATATTCAACATTTAAATTAAATAAGTATAATTCATTTACTTTTTCAATAAATTTCTTATAAATTATATAATTGCCTTTTAAATTAATATGTGTATCTGTTTTATAATATACATCTGTTTCATCTTTTAAATATTCATATCCATCTAATAAATTTTCTTTTAATTGAGATTTGTATATATTTAAAGCATGTCTGTATTGAATATTATACTCATCTGGAAGAAACTGTTTATATATTAATGATTTATTTGGAAAAATTACTAACATATAATTTTTAAAAAAAATAGGCAATGTTATATTTGGAATTACTTCAGAACATTGATGTTCAATTTCTCTAGAGCTATCATTAATTAAAAATAAATAATTTTCTTTACCAATCAATGTTTTATTCATGATATAATATACTATTAAAAATTTTCAAAACTAAAACCGTATTTTTCAATATCATATTTATATAATATATCAACCATTTGTTTTATTTCAGAATCGTAAAAACATTTGTATGACATAGGTAAATTTTGATTTATATCATCTTTTAATATATCTCCAGAAAAGTTACAATGATTTTGTTTTTCTCCATGATGAAATGATGTATATTTATTAACGTTTAATGTATAATTATTTCCATCAGCTAACATTATTTGATACGTTTCATTTTCATTTATTTTTATATATTTAGTTATAATTTTTTCTTCTTCATCTATATATTGCGGAAAAGAATGAAAATAATCATTATCATTTAAAATTATTGTTTTATCTAATTGTTTTTTAAGATACTCTCGGAATGAGTAATTATGACTTGTATGTGCTCTAAAAATACTAACAGCTCTTATATATGGATTCATTATAAATTTTATAAAAATATATTTTTCATTTAATAATTTTTTAATATTGCAATAATTAATATTATTATCAACTATATCACATCTATAGTTATGTATAAAATTATTATATTCCAATCCATCATTTAATAATCCTACTAAATCTAAATATTGTTGAAATACTATACTACAACCAGCTCTTGGTGTAAACGTAAAACAAATTTTATTTTTTGGATCAGCATAATATAAATTTGAGTATATTGAATTTCCATAAGCAGTTCTTAAGAGATTTTTGTTTTTTACATTAGATTCTAAATATTTTAAATCAGTCATATGTATATATTATAAAAATTTTTTAATTAAGTCTAAATAATATGTTTTATTTTCTTGGGATGGTTCAATATGCATTTTTTCACCCCATTCGTTAAACGCATTAAATAAAATTATAAATGGGTCATCTTCTGAATCGGTATTGTTTCTGTAATAATTTATTATTTTATTAATATATTTTATATGATTACAGATGGAATTATTAATACATTTGGTTCTAAAATGTAATTTATCTGGTTTAACTAATCGAGCATAATTATCAAAATCAAAAAATATAGTTTGAACATTTGTTATACATTTTAATTTAGATGAATAATCAGCATAGTCTAAATGGGTTGAACAATTTACTTTATTTATATGTATTCCTGAAGTTGATTTTTTATAGTTTGGATGAAAACTATAATACTTTTTTTTATTTGAGATAATATCTTTTTCAGGAGTATTCATATCATTTATTTTTAAATAAATACCATTAAATCCATTATTAATACAATATGTATTTAAAGTATGTTCTATTAATTCTAACTCATTTAAACAAAACCAAGGATGATGTATATAAAATACAGGTTTATTTTGTATTTTGTAGTAGTTTTTATGTTTAAAACAAGATATTAAAAAGTTACAGTGTTTATTAATTTCATCAAAATTATAAATATTTTTAATTATATGTTTATTACCCGAATTTGTAAATGCTGGATTATCAGACCAATTTTCATTTGCCCATATAAAAAATATATCAATATTTTTATTTAACAATTTATTAATAACATCAAACATTATTAAATTATTTTTAGTAATAGAATTATGACTAAACCAATAATAATAAATGCTTATACCAGTAAAATTATATGATTTTAATATAGATATTTGTTTATTTATAAGTTCGTCATTTAATAGATTATAATCATCTATATTGTTTAATTGTAAAATATCTAAATTCGGTGTTTCTTTTAAATAGGATACAGAATCGCAATTATCTAATATATTTAATGATAAATTTAAATTCTTAACATCATTATAGTCATTATAAAAAGAAATATTGTTTTCTTTAATATTATGAAATTGTGGAAAATATACGGCAAATTTATATGCATTTATCTTTTGTTGGGGTACTAAATTATTTAATATTACACCATCTAAAAAATATTCAAAATTTACATTTAATTTATCAAAATTATAATATTCATCTTCATTTTCACAATTAACAAAATATTTGATATTATCTTTTACCAGTCGTTCTTTAAAAGAACCAATATTATTATATAATACTGGCAATTGTGATAATAATATTTTATCTAATGTATAACACCAACTTTCAGCATATTTATTTAATAAAAGAAAACAATGTATATTATATTTATTAATATGATTAATAAATGATTCAAAACTATTTTGATATGGCGGAATATTTTTATTAACAATAAAGAAGTTTAATGTTTTATTTAAATATTTATTGTAAGTTTTCATAAGATATTCTATTTGTTCCATACCCTTAACTTCATCTGAATGATAAAATACACCTATGTTAATGTCAATTGTAATTAGATTATTGTTAAGTTTATTATTACAATATATATCTAATTTTTTGCTCCATAGTTCTGATGTAATTTCTATTTTATTTAAATAATTGGAAGGAATTAAATGACTTATATTTAAAAAAATATCTTTTAAAGGTATAATAATTTTGTCTGCTATAGTTAATAATTTAATTAAATATGGTGCATATTTTCTATTTTTATTTACGTATATATTATGTATTGATATATCATAATGATAATATAATTTGTCACAAAACCAGTAATAATCATGAATAGGTACAATTACCTTACATTTTGTTTCTTTTTTTAAATCTTCAATATATTCAAGTGTTATATTGCTTAATAAAAAAGAATTTAAAATTATATGAGTTTCTTGAGTAATAATTATATTATTAAAATCATCACGATTTTTAATTAATTTAAAATTTTTATAAGCATCAATGCACCAAAAATATGAACCACCGTCATCATTTCCAGTAACTACAATATATTTATATATTCGTATATTTTTTGGCGAAGGCTCATTTAAAAATGATATTACATGTTTACAAACATCTAAATAATGAGTTTTCCATTCTTTATTCCATTTTTGTTCAAAATATAATTTATTCAAATTATATTTGTTTGAATAAGCATTTTTACCTACGGTTATATTTCCAAAATGATATACAACAGATTCTGTATTTACAACTACTTTTTTATTTATAAGACAAATTCTCTCATATAAATCATCATCTTCCCAGCCATTTATATAATTTTCATCTAAATATCCTATTTTACAAAAATCATCTCTTCTAAATCCTCCACAAAATAAAGCTAAAGAATTTGTTTCAAAACATTTTAATAAGTTTGGTTTAATGTTGTCTACTTTTTTAAAAAAATCATTTGTAGTTAAATGCTCTATATGTATCATACTTTCATTTCCAGAACAATTTGTTAATGGAGTTACAGCGAATATATCATTATGGCGTTTTAATGTTTCAATCAAATATGCATCCCAATTTTTAGAAACTATGGTATCATTGTTTAATAAAATAATATACTCAGATGTAGAATGTTTAATTCCAATATTCATACCTTTTGAGAAACCTAAATTAACATTATTAGTAATTATTTCTATAATTGGATTATTTAAGTTATTTAAATAAGTATTAGTATTATCAGTAGAACCATTATCTACTATTAATATTTTGTAATTATTATTTATTGTATTTAATAAAACACTATCTAAGCATTGTTTTGTATAAGATAAATGGTTATAACATAAGATAATTATTGTTAGTTCACAATCTATATTTGTTTTTTTTAATGTACTTATTTTTTTATTTAAAAAATCTAATATTTTTTCACATTCATCCTCATATTTAACTATTATACTAACATCCATATTTACATTTGTCTTTATTATCTCCTTTTCTGATGCCATATATTCCCATAATTTACACGGATTCACATATTTTGTTAGTTCACAGCTTTTAAACGGCAAAAAACATACATCAAACCAACTCAAATAATATGGCAATTCATCATACGGCTTATGGTCTATACATGTTATATTTGGATGGTTTAATCTAATATTATATGCTGCACAATTTGGAATTCCACCTATCATTACTATATGATATTTTCCTTCATCGGCATATTTTTTTATTATACCATAATCCAACCATTCAGTAAAAGCACCATAATATCCTAATATCAATTTATCAGTATTTGGAAACTCTATTGGTCTCTCTCCTATTCTATTTTTTGCTTTTGAAAAATGTTCATAATCACAGCCATTACTTATATAATAATATGTTTTCTTATCATCTATTTCATTTAAATATTTAATCAATTCTGGATGAGAATATATTATATAATCAGCTATCTTTACACAATTTTCTAAATTTGGTTTCCAAACAGAAAATTCATCTATTGGAGCATCAATCAAGTCAAATATTTTTTTTCCTCTTAATGATTGTATTTCATCATATAATCTTGAATCAGTAAAATATGTTATAACATTATTCGTCGCTATATTGTAGATTTCTTCTCTTTTATCATAAGGAACAACCCATAAATTATATTTTTCTTCATAAATAATTTTATCTATTATACCAATAAATATTTTATTAAAAGACTTATCATAAAAACGCATTATTTGATGTGGTCTTTGAAGTAAAAGTTTATAACTTGTTTTCGAGTAATAAATAAGTATTGGCGCTTCACTAATAATAATATTAGATTCAATAATATTTGTTTTTACAATTGGCTGTGGCGTACACTTGCGGCCTTCTTTATATCCATAATATTTAAAATGTCGTAATGCCATTTCTTTTGTCGTTATTAAACCTATTAAACTTGGATTATTCTCTAAATAACATTTCCAATCAAATTTTTTTAATA
>Ga0214923_10006501_pt1 | contig 13111 bp, 13 predicted proteins | sample LL1510_MetaG_FD_177993 | JGI IMG/M metagenome (GOLD analysis project Ga0214923, IMG submission 177993) | Freshwater microbial communities from Lake Lanier, Atlanta, Georgia, United States - LL-1510 | ecosystem: Environmental > Aquatic > Freshwater > Lake | place: USA: Georgia | collected...
CATAAATACATTTATGCACGAATAGAGAATAATGGCTAAACCAATGTATTGACTAAAGGCTTATAGGACATACCAGGTTGCCCTCCAACAGGTGCGCTTCCCGATAGTAAATTACGCGTATTTAATGCGGCACCATATCCTGGAATGTCTGTCGTATTAGCGACAGCGCTTGATGGAAAAAATGAACTTAAACTTAGAGCCCCACCCTTTATTTTTTTCACCATTTTTTTCACCATTTTTTTACTTTTTCTTTTGGTCTTTTTCCCTCCACCCATCAAGACCCGCGCATCGACTGGATTCGGCATTCCTCCGGTATTATTGTACGGATAATATTTGTCGGACGGAATATCACAAAAATTTATGGGTATATTCGGAGTGGTTCCACCTTTAAATTTACGTGTTTTTGCATTTTTGGTGTTTTTGATTTTTCTTTTTTTGCTTATTTTGTATTTAAGGGTCATATATTCGGTTTGAACAGATGAATACTTATATTATAGTGATGGATATTGTTCCGTTAATTTTTAATAAACACACAATTGTATTAAATAAAGGAATTACGGAAAATAATACTTCTGTATGAGAACCAAATAACCTAGATACTAAACTAGAAACGCACGAATTACTTGAAGGATTTTTACCAGCAATTTTATTTTCAATAACGGTTAAAAAACATTTGCCGAATATGTTCCATAATGACACAATACTAATGTAATAAAAAATACATATACTCAAAAATAATACATTGTTGCTTAAATACGGTGCTAATAAAGCGATAACACATATAAGTATGTGTAATGCTTGTATAATATATAAAAGTATCAATTTGCCAATCATTATATATAGAACCATAGAGTATTTTTTTCACTGGTATAGTAAATATTTGTTTCATTTATTCAATATCTACATGTGTAAGCATATGACGTCGGCAACATACATTGTTCAACCCTAATTTGTCTAAAACTTCCCCTTCGGGCGTTTTATCCATAACCTGTTTTGTCAAATAAACGACCTTTTCCACTTGTTGTCCTCGATGTATCTTGATCTTACGCACCTCCTCTTGGTAAAACCTATATTTGTCTGCCAAGACATTTCCGCACGTGAAGCATTTAACCGGAATAATCATTGTTTTTTGGGATCTTATATTATAATCAGTGTAAAATATTATCTTTAATCAATTTTTAGACAATTGATGAAAACCAAAAAATATATCTAAATAATACAAATAATCCATTTAGAAATCGCGATATATGGCAAAATCATTTTTTACTGAAACGCACATAATTATTGTTATTGTCGTTCTCATTTTATTGACAATTGTCTATTTATTGTCACTCAACCTTAAGGAGGGTTTAACACCTGCAACTGCAACTGCACCAACGGCAACGGCAACACCAACCGTAAATGTAACTTATTCACCTTCGCCTTCTCCCATGTCAAAATCCATTATCCAAGAATTGACACAAAAATTTGGAGGTCTAACCAATTCGAATCAATGTACTCTAGGTGGTAGCGATTATGACGATTGTATGTTATATTTTGCAGTTAAACAACAAAATGACAGAGTCGATTTAGAGAATCAGGTAGATATTTGCGCAAATTCATTGGCTCCCAATTATGATCCAAACAATTTTATTAATGTAAATGATCCAAGCAACGTTCAGCTAAATTATAATTTACTTGGAGAAGGTCAAACACTAAATCCCAAAACCATGTCAAACAATAATATTCGACAATACAATATTCCGGGATATTGGTATCAACCTGGGTCATTCGCCTATAATTCCAATTTTAAGGAAAACACGGATTCGATTTATAATAGTTCAACTACCAATACGAGTTTAGTTTCTCCAATTACATCGGCCCCCTATTTACAAGGCGGGTTTTGCCAACAATATGTAAATGATACTATCAAAAAAAATGCGATGTGCAATTCTCTTCCGAGCAATGTTTGCGCATCTACCGATTGTTGTGTTTTATTAGGCGGTCAAACATGTGTTGCGGGAAATGAACAAGGACCTTTAGTCGAATCCGCATATAGTAATTTTTTAGTGCAAAATCGCGATATGTATTATTATAAAGGGAAATGTTACGGAAATTGTAATCCGCCGTTATTTTGAAGGTCCGCTAACAGCTCTCATTAATTGTATTCTTCCCGGTGTTAAATATGCCGAATTATTTATCATATCATCCGCTTTTTTATTCGTACTCTCCAGTATATATTGATCAATACTATCCTCATCTACTTCTATTTGCTTTTCGGTTTTATTTTCGGTTTTATTTTCAGGTTCTACAGGTTCTTGCGGCATTAAATGCAAAGGGACATTTTTTGTTCTGGGACTCGAAAATACTGTTTGATATTTTGCATTTTCAATATCTTTATCGAAATCATGAGGGAGCAATGTTTTATTTAAATCCGTTTCTTGTATATCGATCGGTGGAAAAGCATATTGTCTCCTTAGTAGTGGTGGAGGTTGTAACGGTTCATCTTCAACTTGTGTTGTACATGAACATTGTCTCCCCTGTGAATTTTCACGAGATGTTATATGCATATCTGCTAAAGATGTTCCTATTGTTTTATAGGCTACAACAACATCTTCACACAAAGTCCTCATGAAATTATCCGTCATCAACTCATTCGCACGCATATATTTTCGCATTGATCGAAACAATTTGGCGAGTTTCCTTTTTTTTTCGTCGATTTTATCTACTGCGTTTTCTTCTTCCAAATCATCAAGAAAATGTCTGTTTCTACCATCACCGCGTATTCTTTTTATCTCCTTGATTGATTTACATTCATGTAATAATTCCAGAACACGCTGTCTATACATATATTTTCGCAAATCATCTGGCGGTTGATTACATGAGACCGTCATCAATAAGCGATTGGAATCCTCATCCTCACCGACACCACAATTTTTACCGAAAATATTACATTCAATCAACGACGGATTCTTGGATCGAATATGATAAACACGCTTTGTTTCGCTATCAATAACATCCTCATTCAATGTCCGAACCCATTGGCACGATTTCCAGTCAAACAATTCACTATCCACGTCAATCATTTCCGCGCGAACATCTTCTAATGCTGGGCGTAAAATACGTTGCAAAATCTCGCCATAAACCATGCCCGCTTTTTTTCCACTATCGATAAAGCGATAATCGGACCGCGGAATTTCAGCAAAAGTCTTCATCATTTCTACATTATGACCTGCGCCAATTCCCAGAAATATATTGGAACAAAATCCGTCAAATAGTATCATTTGAGATAATTCGCGTGGATCAGTTTCTCCCTCATTTGCATCTCCATCAGTCAGTAAGATATGGAACATTTTGTATGCCGATTTTTCTTGGTCAAGTTCATTGGCATATTTTTGAAGGGCCGATCTTGCATTACGCAGCGCGATTTCGATATTTGTGCCATTACGAGGTTCGAGTTTTTCCACTGCCCGAATTAGTTCTTCCAAATTTGCAGTCGTCACCCGCGTCATATCGATAATATGTTCGACACAATCATCGAATGCATCGACTTGAATATTAACTTCGACGTCGGACTCTGCGATAAATGTCATCATATTTTTAAATGTCGTTTTAACATGCCGCATCTTGGATTTTCTGTCTCGTCCGATATCCGACATAGATCCAGACATATCAATACTAAAGACAATTACAATAGGGGTCTTGGTAAATGGCATTTCGACCATCTCCATTTCGAGAATTCCAAATTGCCAGGGATCGCCACTGGATGTTGGATGCATCTCTCCATTATGAAAACGAATAGTTGATTGCTTGATATTAGAGGCCATTTTCGGTATTAATTTTGAAGGTTTTTGGGGGGTGTTTTGTAAAATTGATTCGCAAAAGGAAAATCAATTTTATCCCACAATCAAAACTAAACCAACAATGTCAAACAAATCATTCCCCAAGACAGTCGTCGTATGTTGTAACACACATGGCGAAATACCGATACAGGTTGATTCATCAAATAATCAACTCATGGATATAGATATCAATATCAATAAAATGACAAAAGAATTACCACCAGGGATCGAACATTTTCATAAAATAAGTGCCGTTTTACCTGGAGTCGCGAATATTTCGACATTGGAAAATTCCGAATATTTGACACAAAAAGTCTTCGATGAAATTGCGAATTGCGAGATAAATGAAAAAAATATGTGGTATTTCGTAAATAGGATCCAAAAACGCCTTATTTCGGCGAATCAATACCATCATAAAATAATCATGGAACAAAAACTTTCATCGACCGATTCGAACGCGAAGTATTTGAACAAATTCCAAAATTATAGCGACCAAATGTTTAATAGGGTCCATTTTAGTCAAAAAAAGGCCACATTTATAAATAAAATATTTTACCGATTTAAACCCGACGATTTGAAAAACATGGAAAATACGGAAAGTCTAGAATCCGCAAAATATTTCAACAAAATCGTTATAATGAGTGGCAATGAAGAAGAAACTCTGGATATTTTCGAATTATTGGAAATGGTTGGAGTCCATACGGATGAAATATCCTTATACGAAATCTTGGAATTATTAGCCGGATTGGGAGCCACAAATATTGCATATGTCGATTTATCATGTGGATGGATTCGAACGGATGCGAGAACCGAACGACGAATACGTAAAACAATCATGTCATCCCAATTGTATTAATCTCTATTCGTGCATAAATACATTTATGCACGAGTCTGTTTGGATATAGGTCTCTCAAAGAGGGTGGGTGTTTTGTATCCATACACATATTTAGTTTGCGGATACAAAAACACGGATAGACCTTAATTTGATCTAGAAGTTATTTTCGTAGGATCTAATATACGGATATTGGACAATTATGCGAAATTACATAGGTAGTTTATTTTTATTTTTTCCGTTGATATCGAGATTTTTATCTTTTACTCCGTTTTCTCAATTACACGCCAATATATCCTCCATTCTAAGTTCGTATGCCTATTGTGAAAAAAAGGATTATGATAAAATCGTATTTACCGGATCCGCTACAGGATTCAAACTAACCGATGTGATTCATGATAAAGGCAAAACGGATATACAAGGATACATGGGGGTTTTACCGTCAATAGGATCATCATCAGATGCGTCCTTGTACATCGTTTTTCGCGGATCGAGTTCCATACGAAATTGGGTCGAAGATGCGGAAATCAAAAAAGTCGAATATACGACATTTCCAGAATGTCATTGTAAAGTCCATAAGGGATTTTACAATTCGGCACTGAGTATAATGGATCAAATCCGGAATTCAGACACGATTCATAACGCAAAATCCATTATTGTAACCGGTCATTCTTATGGTGCGGCCGTTGCTCAACTGGTTGGAATGGAACTGGCGACCAAAATAGATCCGGGAAAAATCGCCGTTTATAATTTCGGACAACCCCGTGTTGGAGATTACAATTATTCGAGATTTGTCAATAATCGCATCCCACTTTGGCGCGTAGTTCATGCAAAAGATTTGGTTCCTCATGTTCCACCCATGGATTATGGTTTTGACTATTATCATTCTTGTACCGAAATTTTTGAGGATTCTGAATCAAACGTGCGAAAATGTAGTGATGTCAATTGTGAAGATCCCACATGTGGGCAGCAATATGCAATGCGCGAAACCAATGTAAAAGATCACGATACCTATTTAGGGGTTGAAATGACGTGTAATTTATTTATCTATATAAAATAAGAATGAATCTATTATCATCTATTTTTACGCCAGTTAATATCAAATCGAAAATAATTGAGAAATTGAAGCCATTTTCTCAATTGCAAAGAGAATACGGTTTCGAATCAATTTATAGAACAAGTTCGATTGAATATTATTCAGAAAAAGGTAAAAATAGTACAAATTTTAAATTAGACGGTGTTCCCCTAGCTAGAACGACAAGTCGCCCAACCCTGGACGATAACGAAGAAGGCAAAATGGATATATTGGAACCTGTATGGTATGCAACATCTCTAGACCATTCTATTAATTATTGTAACAAAGAACATGATGCATATGAAAGTAGTAAAATAATATGGGAAAAGCATTTTAAAGAACCATTTCGCGATAAACCGCCATCACCATGTGAAAGTTATCGATATCAACCCCACGATGAAAGTTCATATAGAGGTAAAAGGCTCCTTTTTTTAGATTTAACCGGCAAAAAATCTGATTCAGATAACTCATATAAAATGGATACGGATTTAGTATCAATGATATATGACAATATTATGAAAAAATACGAGGATCAAATGTGGGAAGACGAAGGTAAAAAATTACTATGTGTAGATCATCCATGTGATAATATCTTTTCGGAATTGGAAATTCGTTCAGCCTATGGTTCCTATGGCGGTATTCGTATATCGGAACTATATATCGATCGGTTTTTTACATTGGAATTATTCCATATTATCGAAGAATTAGGTATTGAAAAGACACTGAATTGTGTATTTATGGGATATTTTCATGGAAAGGTTGATGCTGGAACTTTTCATGAAGAAAAAAAAGAAGTTGTTCATGACGGTTATATGCCACCTGAATTTTCCATTCCATATAGATCCGCCATAGTTAAAAATTATATAGGTTTCAAAGGTTTAGTAGCCAAAGGACGAAAATTAGTATCAGACACTCAAGAGTCCAAATCCGACACTGAGAATAACAATATGAAAAGACGGCGTATTGGAGGAAGAAACCACAATATAAAAACTCGGAAAGTAAAAAAGAAGAAAGTAAGCAAAAGAAAAACCAATAAAAAATAATCGCGGAAATATCAATCTATTATTTCGGATGATGAATTTTGAGGTGGCATGCCTCACAAACCGTCTTCAAATTCGCCGGATGATTTTTATGAAAAACATCACCCGTCACCTCGTTTTCGATCCATCCTTTATCATCCGCTAAACATTGTTCTTGAATATGATGAGTTTCTGTCCCCAATTCGGATTTACACATTTCGCATTTTCCTCGAATTTTTACGGAATTGTATCTGGACGGATTGTGCAAAAGTTCTCCTCTGGATTCGGGGAAATATTTTCCGCGAATTTGATAGGCCCGTTCCAAGAAATCCGTGGGTAGATGCATCGATTTACATACTTCCAGACCATACATTCGATTTCCCGGACCATCACGTAATTTACGGTCGTATATCAGGCGATCGGTTTCGCGGTCATAATGGACCGCCATATGTTTCAGCGCAAGTCTTGATAAATCTTGGATCTCCTGGTATTTCACAATTTCATGAAAATGGGTAGCAAAAATAAACGACGACCCTTTTTCATGTAATTCCATGAGACCCGCCACAAAAATACTGAGAGCGGACTCGGTTTCTGTTCCGGAGCATAATTCGTCCCCCAAAATCAGACTCTGTTCATCGGCCATTTTCAAAATGACCCGGAGTTCCGACATTTCCACAGCAAATGTAGATAGACCCTTGAACAAATCATCGTTACCCAAGATTCTGGAAAAAATCGCGGTATAAGGTCGATATCGAAATTGGGTACAAGGAACGTATAACCCTGCTTGGGCCATGATAACGGCGATTCCAATAGCGCGGATAAAACTGGTTTTACCTACCGCATTGGTTCCATACAACAGAATACCATCCTGTGTTTTATTCGACGATCCAAGATCGACATCATTTGCCACATAGATTTCACTCGTTTGAATATGTTCTATGAGAACATGACGGAGGCCCTTGACATCGATAAATGATTTTGGGTTACCGTCGTCGTGAGAATCGTCGATTACAGGACAACAATAGTGAAATTCTTCCGCAATATATGCTTTACACTGTAAAACATCCACTCTCGCCAAGAAATCGGCGACGTTTTCGAGATCTCCGTAAAACTGTTCTTCCAATTTTCCAAGAACCTGGCGATAGGCGTTCAGGATCGCGCGATTTAAGGCGTCTTTTTGAAACAATAGATCGCGACAAATCTTGGACAATAGGGGGGCCTCAATTTCGTCATTCGACGTCGAAGCGGATTTCAGTCGGATTTCGTTCCAACTTATTCCTTCGACAATGGTGGTACTACCCCTCTTCTGTGCAATCGCCTTCAAAATAAGTCCTCGTTTCTTGGTAATTTGTAATGTCGCCCCCGATTTTTCCGTTTCATGGATTTTGACATATTCAGCATCGGCTCCCATCGACGGTTCTTGTTCGCGAATGGCATCATTGAGAGCACAATGAATTTGGTCGAAAAGCCGCCCATTTTTTTCATATTCGTCCAAGACTCGGTCCAATTCTTCGCAAATACCTGGGCGAATAATGGATCCCGAATCAAAGGATTGTAGAGAGGCCGTTGTTTTACATCGATCCAACCAAAAGGATTTTTCCAAGAATTGGCAAATCGTTTCACATATGATTTCGAAGGATTGGCTAGAAATCAAATATTCACGGACTATCGGCAATTCGGCCAAACATATCCATATTTGACGAGCCTTCCCGATAGAATCGTACAAATAATAGATCGACGAGGGATAGATTTTACCCATAACCAATTGGCGGCAGAGTTTCTCCATATCACGAACCTGTCCAAGAATTTTACGGAAAGGTTGGACCATTTCGTAGGTGGCCGATTCCAACATTTGTTTGGTGATTTTATATTCTTGGTTTAACCATGTTTCGTCAGTAGTTGGCGAAACCAATTGTTTATGAAAAAGGCGTTTTCCCATTGGTGAGCAACAATGATTCAAAAACGATGCGACAGAACTTAAACGGCGATGGGACCCCCCATTTACCGATTCCAAGATATTCAGTTGTTTCAATGTATGATTGGCCAAGATAACCCCCGAAATTGCATGGAATTCTGGTATCGAAATACCGCGAACTAAATTGGGATTATGTTCTTGGACAAAATCCAGCAAAAAGCAAAACGCCTGTGTTGCCGTAGGATACGTCTGAAATTCGGAACATATTTTGAATGCGGTTTCTCCGAAAAAGGTGGTCAGAATATGCGAAACATATTTTTGTTTTCGGCAATTGTCAATCTTGGTTTTCGATATTTCATCGCAACTTTTGATAAAATGGATACGGGGGCCTTGACTTTGAATTCCCGAGAATTGTAAAATCGAGGCGATTTCTGAATCGGTCATAACCGCTGAATCATATATTAGTAAAATCTCACTCGGATTATATACCGTGATTATACGTTCCAATTCATCGAATGTGGTGGGTTGAATGGCGAAAGGTTGTTGAAATTCGGTCAAAAACGATTTTCCAGTGAAAATATTGGCAATGGCCGTTCCACAAATCAATTGCGGTTTGGTTTGTGTCTTTACCCTAGTTTTGGGCGTAAAAATATCTAGCCAAATACAGGCAATATTATTCGTCATTTGAGGTAAAACATCGGTTTCACATGAAATATAGGTTCCAGGGGAATGGACCGAATCCAAAATACGCCGAATGGTTTTACCCTCCTTTTCTTGGACAAAAACGGGAGCAGCGAACCCATTTTCGGTGATTTTTTGCAAATATTTATCCAAGGTATAATCGCGAAATCCGGCCATTAAAACCTGGCGATTCTCATGCGTCGCCTTTTTTTCACTGATATTTAGATTACAAATTTGGGCAAAATCTTGGATCGCGGAATCTTGGATTTCGCCCGTTTGGGGACAACGAAAGCCATAGACTTCGAAAAACGCCCCCACCTGGAGTAAAACAATCGTATTTTTCCCATATTTTTCTTGGTATTTTTTGGTCAATTGAATATATTCTGTGTATATTGAATCATATGACTGATTAGACGATGCCATTTTTCACGATAATAATATATTACATGAAAAATTTATACCATTTTACAATTATTGTTTCGACAATGTTATGGTAAAATAATTTATAAAATCATTTACAAATTATATGTTATTGAAGAATAAAATAATGAAACCAATGAAACCAATGAAACCAAATACATTGCGAATAACAAGTGGATTGATATTGGTAACTTTTGCCTATTTTATCAAAAATTCAAAAAAGAATATTCATGAAATCGTTATTGGATCAATGATGTTATTGTTATTTTTTTGTTCGCAACTATTTTGGAGAGATCCGATCCGACGTTCCATAATACATAGGCTGGACGCGTTTGTGGCAAAAATTACGATTATATATTCCATCCTTTATACGATTCTTACTAAACATATGGAAAAATATTGGTTATATTTTACAATAATTGGTTGTATCGCCATCGCATTTTATGCGAGCAATTATTATTCATCGAAAGATTGGTGTTGTCCTCATCATATATTTTGCCATTGTCTGTTACACATATTTTGTTTCGCTGCGTCATTGTATGTATTTATTTGATGATCGGGTCGCAGTAAAACAGTAAATCAACATATTCATAAACAACGATTTAATTGTTTCACTTGTTGCTACACGAATAGATTCTTTCGAAAATCCATCTTTTGTACAAAGATCAATATTACGAATCATCGGACTACATGCCAAAGCAATTCCAGCGGGTATATAAAGTGGATACACTGAATGCAACGTAGAAACAATCGCTGAACTGACGCCAAAATAAAGAAGTATCTTGGAAATAAACCCCGCCGTCATTTTTCCGAATACTACGGGAATAGTTGTAATGCCAGCGCGTTTATCGCCGTCATAATCCCGAATATCATTCAAAATTTCCATATGTAGCGATGAGAACCAGACCAAACGTATGATAGATACTAATAAATGATTATTTATTGATAATGGATCAATCGCTAATGCTGAGAAGGCAATTGATCCAGAAACAATGGATGCGCAAATCACATTTTTTATAAAACACATGCGTTTGAAAATGGGCGTATAAAGAATAAGCATTAGAACGGACGCATACGTTGTTATTGGAATGATCGGTTCTCGGGTAAAACATAAATTTGACAGAATCATCGCCGAACCAAATAATGCGGCGGTTAATCCGAAAGCGGTCCTCGTGCTTACAATGCCACTAGGTAGAGGTCTCGTAGGGTGATTTTGTCGGTCGATGTCGATATCATATATATCATTGATTACCATACTTCCCGACATGACGAGTTGTGTAATGAGCGATGCTATCCAAAATCCGCGATCTGAGAAAAGTTGTATCGATGGATTTGTGATCCATCCTCCCAAAAAGGATAACATAAAAGTGGGTAAAATATTGGCAGGTCGTATAAGTTGAAGTATGGATATCACAGGGGACGGTTTTACAAATTTTATTAGAGGCGTTGTTTTGCTACGAAAAGAATATTTATGTGTCTGGGTTTTTGATATGGATATGGAAATGAAAGGTGAATGATGAAACGATCCACAAATAAATATTTGTATGAAAAAAAATAGCAATAGTAGTGTTTTTTTCATTTTTTGATAAATCAATATTATACAAAACGCAGGTTTTACTTATATCATTTGTGTAAATTCATTGATAAAATTGTCGTTGATACTGTTCAATGCCATTTTTTGCGATAAATTGCAAATGTCTCATTGTAATAGCAAAAGATGAACCTGAATGACCAGGGGCATCTGGTAAAGATTCCATTTTCCGCATTATTCGAGTAATATTTGGATGATCACTCCACATAAATCCTTCATTCTCATTGGGTTCAAACGATTTCATCCAATCCCATAATTCCATTTGACTTACGGCGGTGTAACCATTTGATATCATAGAACGGGTATGTTGGTTGGAGATAAAGCCAAAGTTCATTTTTACCGGATTCGTTTATTGGAACAATATCTAGACGTACTTACAAAATCAATTTTTTATTTTTCATTTTTCAAGTAAAATTGATTTTCCTTTTTCATAAATAATGAAAAATACTACATAAAATCATATGCAAAATATTATCGAACTAATCAATATGGTGAAAGGTTGCTGTTCCGATCCTATCCATTTCGGAAATAATTACGGTCAATTTGTCGAATTGGACAATTTGCGCCCTTCTGATGAAGAGAAGGCTTTGACAAGTCAATCTTGTCCCGAATTGAGTCGTTTAAATGAAGCACATATGAAAAAAATAATATCTTACAATGATCTCTATAATGAAAAAAATATGAAAATAGAAAACAGTATTTATCACCGACAAATATTCTTGGGTGTTATCATTATATTTATAAGTGGTGCGCTTTTCTTCGAAATAATATTTACACCCTTTGACAAACGACAATAGATCCAGAGACCCAGAGAAAACCTAGAGAAAAACCCATAAAATTGATTGGTTCGATATTTTTTTGCATGAATTGCAACAATCCAACAACCGAACAATCGATCAAAAGACAATGGCAAAACCCTGGTCCGTCGCAATTTTCGAAGAGAAACGTTCTCACCTTACTGGATTCGCAAGATCCAAGTTAATCCCTCTCCTAGAAGATGAGGATTGTCGTCGTATTGTCATACGCGCACCAGTAAAATCCGGCAAGAGAGAAATAGCCGAATACGTGGCGGTTCGTGATTTACAAACGGTGGTTCCCGATGATAATAGTTCAACCCATCGAAAGCATGCATTCTTGAGCGCATGGCATCGTAAAGCCGACGAATCGCAACGCACAGAATTAGAAAAACATAATCTCGCCGTATTTTCCATTATCAATGACAAAAGTGTAGAAAAATTCGTAGTTTGGCTAAACCGACAATTAACGAGTGATCCCACGCTCCAAATCGTCCTCCATTTGGACGAATGTGATCATGGATCTGGAATCAAGCAAAAACTCAGTAAGATATGGCAAACCGTCCGCGAAAATCCCCGTATTACAAATATCCTCTATAGTGCTACACCGGAGGAGGTCCGATTTTCGGGTGAAGTCGAGGATGAAGAATACGACGATATGATGGAAGAAATCATGCAGGGTCATCGCGTTGAATATTCGCCTCCTGATGGATATTGTGGTCCGCAAAAATTCTTGGATGAGGGTCTCATATTCGATGCAAAACCATTCTTCTACCAGAATCCCGAATCGGGGACCTATTATTTATCAGAACAAGCGCGCGCCATCATTCGCGATTTTCGCGAGAACCTTATCCAAGATCCCCGACGTAATATGATTGTTTTGCGGCTATCGTATGTCATGGAATCCGGATCCAAGCGCGAGAAAAAGGAGAACAAGGCGATCTATCGATTTCTCGCGCTTGG
>Ga0214923_10006502_pt1 | contig 13110 bp, 9 predicted proteins | sample LL1510_MetaG_FD_177993 | JGI IMG/M metagenome (GOLD analysis project Ga0214923, IMG submission 177993) | Freshwater microbial communities from Lake Lanier, Atlanta, Georgia, United States - LL-1510 | ecosystem: Environmental > Aquatic > Freshwater > Lake | place: USA: Georgia | collected 2015-10-15
TCTTTTAACTTATTAACAACTTCTTCACGAACTTTATCAAGTTGTTCTATTCTTTGTTGCTCTTTAATTTTATTATTAAAAAAATTCCTATTCTCTAATTCGCTAAGAAAAAAATCAAGAGATGATTTGTTTTTCGGTGTAGTATTATTGTTCTTTTGAGGTTCATCAGGAATTTCGATAGATTTTGGAATATCAGAATATTTAAGGGAGTCATCAATTCTAATAGAGGTAGTTGTAGTACCAATACCATTTGATTTTAAAGGAGCGGAATATTTATCATCAGTTGATTGATATGAATTTACTTGTTTTCTGATGTCTGAAATAAAATCCATAATTATAATTTATATAAAATTAAAACAAAAGTCAAACAAAATTAATGGTGGACCTTAGCGGATTCGAACCGCTGACCTCTTCCGTGCCACGGAAGCGCTCTACCAACTAAGCTAAAGGCCCATTTTAATTACCAGATAAGAGTTCTTTCCTTTACCTCATCATTATCAGAAATATTATAAACAAATCTTCTATTTTTTAAGTCTTCGATATGAATAATTTTAACTGGTTTTTTTCTTTCAAACACGATTTCTTCGGATTTATCAACAATTAAATCTAATTTTTTTAACACTTCAAGCACTCCTTCGCCAGTAAATGCAGAAATGAATTGAACTTCAATTCCCAATTGAGAAAAAACCTGCTTAATTTTTTCTTGATTTTCTCTAACTTCTGTAATATCAATTTTATTTATAACTACAATTTCTTTTTTTGAAGTTAAATCTACATACTTAGATTTAAAATTTTTTAATTCATTTCTAATAATTTCATAATTTTGGACTACATTATTTAAAATATTCTCATCAAGAGAAAAATCTATTAAACCGCTATTTACAGGATCAAAAGTTGGATCAATTAAATGAAGTAAAACTTTATTTCTCTCAACGTGTCTCAAAAACTCATCCCCAAGACCCTTTCCTTCACTCGCACCTTCGATTAAACCTGGAATATCTGCAAAAACAATTCTTTTGTTATTTACTATTGCAACACCTAAATTAGGTTCTAATGTTGTGAATGGGTAGTTTCCAATTTTTGCAGCTGCTTTAGTAAGTTGATTTATCAAGGTAGATTTTCCTGCATTTGGTAACCCTATTATTCCAACATCAGCAACCAGTTTGATTTCTAATTTTAATTCTTTTAAAACAGCAGGACCTCCGTATGTAAATTGTGTAGGAGTTTGATTCATAGATGATCTAAATCTAAAATTTCCTTTGCCTCCAACCCCTCCTTTAGCAACAATCATAGACTGACCATGTTTAACAAAGTCCCCAACTAAAACTTCCTCACCACCTCTAATTTCGTAAACTAAAGTACCAACTGGAATTTTTATAGTTAAATCTTCACCTGCTTTACCAAACATATTATTCATTTTTCCAGCCTCTCCTTTTTGGGCTTCTAAATTTGGTTTGGATCTAAAATCTCTTAAGGTATGATAATTTTCATCAGCAAGTAAAATGACATCCCCACCTCTTCCACCATCACCTCCATCCGGACCTCCCTTAGGTTTATATTTTTCACGTAAGAAAGAAACTCTCCCATCCCCGCCTTTTCCAGATTTAATTTTAATACTTACTGTATCTATCATATGATGTGCTTATTTTACCATTATTATAAGGGTTTCAGGAGCGCGAGGTTGCAACCTCGCGCTCCTGACTTGCTTGAAAAATTAACGAAACTCAGAATCAAGAATATCCCAAATTCTTCTGACTTTAACTGCTGTGGCAGAAACTGTCGAAAAAATATCAGGATAAATCTCTAAGACGAATATTGCATCATAGTTTTGATACATAAACATCATTTCCGAATACAAAGGTAGTTCCTTCACTCGACCAGAGAGAATTAGTTCAACCTCATACTTGTTTAGTCTAAAGTGAACTTCCGGAGTTTTAGATACCATAGCTTCCAAAAATTGCCTTCGCATATTTTCAGGAACTACAGGATTAGGCTCCAATCCATCCCTGGACCCTCGCGAAAAAGTGTGAAATGTATCGATACAGTAGTTTCTGTTACTACTCATTATCCACTCCACAAATTTGGTGTGACCAATATGCAAGTTCTTGCAAATTAGTCTTCGAAATTCCGGATGTATCTCTACCACACCACTATTCCCGTGAGGAGAATGGTGCGAAATTATGGCTTTAGGCCATAATTTCAATAAAGTTACAAATCCAAGACTTGCTTCCTTCTTGTTTCCAAAAAGAAGCCAATCAACGATTGTTCCTTTATCCGAGAAATTCATACCAGAAATCCTGTCTAACTTGCTTGCCCCAGGCACCTTGCTAGGAGATCCTGAAATAACGTACTTAAGATCTCCAAACAGCTTTATTAAGGCCGCTCCTAAAGTACTATGATTCCAAGCTTCCTCAAGTGCTACAACGGTGCACTTCATCATTTCATGATTTAGTGATTTGCGAGACCCCCTTACAGGAAGCATCATAAGCGCGATTTTTCTTTTAGCAACTTCTTCTGAAATTGCTTGAAAATCCCAGCCTAAGATAAAACTCCTCAGCAATTGAAATAGGTTCCCAAATGCTACGATATTTACGCCCTGCTTATACTCTGATCTCATCTCTATCTCCTTCTAGAGTTAATTTTCAAGCGAAGATATTATATCATAAATAACCTATAATATCTTAAACGATGCTTTAGTAATAAACGTGATTTAAAGGATTTTGTCTTACATAACCGCTTCTCACCTCAAAGTGTAGGTGTGGACCAGTACTTCTTCCTGTATTTCCCATAATTCCAATTGTAGTACCTTGTTTAACAAATTGACCAACCGAAACTCTTAATTTACTTAAGTGGCCATAAAGTGTCTGATAACCATTCCCGTGATCAATTAATACCATAATTCCGTACCCTGTAGGATCCCAACCTGCTCTAACAACCTTTCCTGAAGCAGCAGCGTATATAGGAGGCATGGCAGAAAACCAAGGTGTAGCAATATCTAAACCTGAATGGTACCAAGAATAATACTGACTAATAATTCTACTGGTAGTAGGCCAAATACACCAACCTTTTTTAGTACCGGAGGCATAAACAGGTGCTTGAGAAGTATTAATCTGAGTTTGGGATGAATTTGACGAACCAGATAAAGATGTTTGTTGAGGAATCTTGGCATCTGGAATTACCAACTCAGAACCTACTGAAAGCGAGGCTAAATCAGTTAAATAGTTAAAGTCAGCGATGGCCTGAGAAGGAACATCGTATAATTTTGATAATTTTTCTAGGGTATCTCCAGATTTTACTTTATGAATTATTCCAGAAATTGGTGGAATAATTAATTCTTGTCCAATAGAAATTGTATCGGCATCGGTTAGGTTATTTACATACCTAATCGCGTCAGCAGAAATTTTAAATCTGTTTCCAATAGAATATAAAGTATCGCCGCCAATAACAGTATATTTTATAGATTCATTTTTCTTTCTTTCTTCAGGAACTAAGAGCAGTGTAGTTTGATATTTTGGAAGATAATCTGTTGTATTTTTAAAAACATCAGGATTTGTAGTCGCACTATTTACAAATCTATTACTATTAAAAACACCTCCAATTAAAAAAACCAAAAAAGTTACCGCAATTACTACAAAATCAGCAATAGGTTTTCCTAATTTTCCTCTTGACCAAATAAGTTTTGATATGGACCAGTCTTTTAGATTTCTTGAAATAATAAACCCCAACTTAAATAAATTTGTAAAAAAAGAAAGTAACTTTCTAAATTTTAAGACAAAATATAAAACAAAAACTCTAATAAAATGAGTATATTTTTTGATAAATTTAAATTTTTTATCTGTTTCAAATTTGGATTTTGAGTAATAATCTTCCTTTGAAAACTTACTAAGGTAGTCTTTAAATGACATAAATGGTGATTTTATTATATCATTTTAGACATTTAGTTTTTTCTTAAGGATTATTGTTTTGTCAAAGTTTCAAGAAATTCTGAGTTATTCTTGGTTTTCTTCAAGTATTGAAGAACTAATTCAGTAGCTTCTTTTTCTTGCAACAAGTCGACTCTTCTTCTTAATCTAAAGATATTTTCTAGTGTTTGCGGACTTAATATTTTATCTTCATTTCTTGTACCTGAACCTTTGATATCAATTGAAGGAAAGATTCTTCTTTCGGCCAAACTTCTATCTAATCTTAATTCCTGATTACCTGTACCTTTGAATTCTTCAAAAATAACATCATCCATTTTAGAACCTGTATCAACTAAAGACGTTGCAATAATTGTTAACGAACCGCCTTCTTCAAATTTTCTGGCAGCACCAAAAAATCTTTTTGGAGGGTACAAAGCTGAAGGGTCAAATCCACCTGATAATGTTTTTCCACTTGGCGGAACAGCCATATTGTAAGCTCTTGCTAGTCTTGTAAGTGAATCCATCAAAATTACTACATCTTCTCCTTTTTCTGCTAATCTTTTAGCTACTTCAACAGAAATTTCAGCCATTTTTATTTGCTCTTCTGGAAGTTCATCAAAATTTGATGAATAAAAGTCACCTTTAATCTTTCTTCTCATATCAGTAACCTCTTCAGGTCTTTCACCAATTAAAGTAACTATTATTTTAACTTCAGGATGATTTTGAGTTATACCATTAGCAATTTGTTGCAACAACCATGTTTTACCAGCCTTTGGAGGAGCAACTATCATTGATCTTTGTCCTTTTCCAATTGGGGCAACCAAATCTATTAATCTAGTAGATAAAACGTCTGGTGTTGTTTCAAGTTTTAACCATTCATAAGGAAAAATAGGAGTTAAATTATTAAAGAAAGGTCTTCTTTTAGCTTCCTCAACGTCCATTCCTGCAACTTTAGTAACTCTTAGTAAATGGAGTAACTTCTCATTCTTTTCAGGTCCTCTTGCGAAACCTTCGATATAGTCACCAGGTCTAATTCCAAATTTCTTCATTTGAGAATGAGAAACATAAACATCTTTTGGTAAGTCTTCAGCAATTGCTTGTTGTTGAACTATTTTTCCATAATCATTTTGAAAAAAGAGAATTCCTTTAATTTCCAAATTTGAGTGATCCTTTAAATTAGAGCTTTCAGATACCTGAACATTTGCTTCAGAATTTACATTCATATTTTCACTTTCATTATTATTTTGAGAATTATTTACTTTATTTGTTTCTAAATCTTTTTTCTTCACAAATTTATTATATTTTCTATTTAAAGTATTATTTTTATTATTTTCATTCATAGTTTATGGAAATTTAATTGAAAAATCATCTAAAGTCGGGAGATAACCACTGCCCCAATCGTTACCTCCCTACTTTAAACCTGTTTTACTTAAATTATTCTAAAACAGAAATAGGATTATGAGATAAGTATAACACCAAAATACATTTTAGTAAGTGGGAAACTTGAGAGATTAGCCGCGTAAAGTTTCCAGAACCCAGCTAATCTTCCAAGTTTCCCACCTGAAAGAAATCAATTATTTAACAATTGATTTTCTAATTACCACACCTGCTGAAGCAAGAATCAAACCAGCAATAGCAAAGATGTCATTTGCTCCGGTTTCAGGAAGAGTTTTAGCAACTCCCTCACCGTAACAAACTGTAGCAGATGATGATTCTTTTTTAGCACCATCTTTATACAACTGAGCTGTATTAACTACACATTTTTCAAAATCTTTCTTGTTGTCAAATTCAGAATCTTTAACTTTAACTTCCATGATTAATTTAACAGAAGATTTCTTACCTAAAGTAACTTCTTCAGTAAATCCAATTCCACCAATTCTTTCTAATTCGTTTGGAAGATTATCAATAAGTTTTAATGTTTTTGTTTCATCAGTTTTATTTTCAATCTTAAATGTATATTTAAAAACATCACCTTGTTTGATTCCGGTTATTTTTTGTTTCCCTTCTTCATCTTTAAAAGAAACTCTTTTTACTAAATCAAATCCTGAATCAGAACATGAGGATGATCCATAAGACCCAGAACAAGAAGCATTAGCATTTAAAGCTAAAACTGAAGTAAGAACTATTAAATTTACGAACATTATCTTTTTCATATTTTTTTCTTGGCAGGAAAATAAATAAATTTATTAATTTACAACTTAGTTAATATTATAGGTTAAAAACTCTATTTTGTCAAGGGAAACGTGATTATTGAATATAAATCTTATAATTTTTTTTAACACTTCATTCAACTTTATCCTTTAAATAAAGGGAATATAGACGGACAATTCAATAAACCTTAGTGGATTAGATTTCAAATTGTAGTTAAATAAGAAATAGCTTCACCTGTCCTGAAGCAAAATTTTTTACCCTTTTCACTAAGGGTTCTAAATAAACAAAAACTCTCTGCGGTTATCGCATTTGACGAATCATGTGGAGAGTTTTTCCTGCCATTCCTGCCTAAATTTTAATATATAATTTTGCATTTCATATCAGGAAATATAACAATTAATTTTAGAAAAATTAAAGATAAACTCTAGTATTAATAGAAGTTGGACCCAGCGCAAGTACTATACTTGCGCTGAGATTTTGAACTAACGAAAAGCATGCACCAAAAGGCTGATGAAGATCATTGTCCAAAATAAAATAGCGAAAATCACGCACCCAAGTGACGAATCTGGATTGGACTCATCCAGACCCCATTTGTCTGAAGGCATACCAGACCTCTTCTAGCATTTTTAATCAAGCATGAAACAAAATAGTTTCAAAGCTACTTGAAGCTAGCCCTCTTAGCTAATTATAACCTATAATATTTAAATGGACAAATGTAATTTTAAAATTGAATCGGACAGAGCTGCGCACAAGTGCGCAGCTCTATTGGTGAGATGGCTAGTCGCCATAGATCTCTCTAATGGCTTCGTTCATAGAATCTTCACCGCCAGAAATGAGTTTTGCTGCAAGGTAGCACTCCGTTTGCGAGACGGAGTCTATGCATTTCCCTTCTTTCAAATCCTCAATGGATAGTGGGTAATACCCGCTTTCCACGTCGGAAATGAAAAGGGGGATGCTGACTCCCCATGCACGCATTTCGAGCTCCAGAAACGTGAGATCGGGCTCGTTTTTATAATCCATGAGATGCTGTGTCTCGTGGATTAATATGCGCGACTTTGTGGCCAAGTCGTACGGGAGGAGTCTTGAAGGAACCAGGACAATTCCTGGTGTTTCAAAAAACCTTGAGGCTCCCCCAAGAGCCCCGTTTGAGAGTCCCAAATTTTTTGCGGAGGACTCTGAAATGTACGTTACAAAGCAGGGGTAACCCTGCCTTGCCACTACATCGTCTTTAAGGATTTTGGGGGCTGTGTCACATCTTTCCAAAAAGGATAAAAAGTTCCCTCCGTATCTTTCTGAGGAGAATGTGACAATCTTTGAAATTGGCTGAAAGTATTCCTCTCGAATCCATAAAAATCCGATAAGTAATACGGCCAGAGAAATAAGGATGCTTGCGCACCCAAACTTCAATATCTTCACCTTAACACCAAAATAGCAATTACAGAGGCATGGCAAATCACCAAAAGAACCTCAAAGCTATCTTTCTAACCTTAATTATAACCTATAATATTAGGAAAGTCCAGTTTTTATTGTTTTTTAGGGAAAATCTCGGAGTTTAAGTCTGAGATATTTTTATATTCTTTTGGAGTAATTATCTTTTTAAAACCTAATTTTTTGACTTCGCTTATTCTTTTATCTACTTGAGTTACGTTTCTAATTTCTCCAAGTAAACCCACTTCACCAAAAGCACAAATATCTGAAGAGATATTTTTATTATGATAAGAAGATAGAATTGCCATACAAACTGCTAAATCTACCCCATATTCATCTACTTTAAAGCCTCCTGCCACATTTACAAACACATCTTGAGTAGATAGATCTATTTTGCATTTTTTCTCCAAAACAGCAATTAAAAGTTGTAATCTATTTACATTAAAGCCACTGGCTTTTCTCATAGGATAACCAAAGGTTGTTTTAGAAGTTAATGCCTGTATTTCAAACATCAGAGGTCTAAAACCTTCCATTACTACAGAAACACAACTTCCAATTGAGGTTTTAGACCTCTCAGACAAAAACATTTCAGAAGGATTTAAAACTTCTTTTAAGCCCTCCCCAACCATCTCAAAAAGTCCAATCTCAGATACTGGACCGAACCTATTTTTAATGGTCTTTAAAACTCTAAAAAGGTGGTTGTGATCTCCTTCTAGATATAAAACAGTATCAACCATATGCTCCAAAACTTTAGGACCTGCAACAGTCCCTTCTTTGGTTACATGCCCAATAATAATTGTCGATATATTTAGCCTTTTGACCGCTTCTGTGATTTTTTGAACACATCCCCTGACCTGACCAACACTTCCAGCAATTCCCATAAATTCATTTGAAGTAACAGTTTGCATAGAATCTACAATTAATAATTTTGTATCTGGATTTTGCTCTACTGCTGCCAAAATATTATCTACATCAGTTTCGCAAACCATAAATAAATTTTCTGTATCTACTAACAGTCTTTCGGCCCTTAGCTTTATTTGCTCGGGATTTTCTTCTCCACATACATACAAAACTTTATTTCCTTTAAGATTTTTACAGATTTGAGTGAGGATTGTTGATTTACCAATTCCTGGTTCACCGGCCATTAAAATTACCTGACCTGCAACAAAACCCCCACCTAAAACCCTGTCAAATTCAGCAAATCCAGAAGAAAATCTTTTTGATTCTTGGTAACTAACATCAGATAGTTTGATAATTTTCACAGAAGTATTAGCATAATTTTTAGATTGAGTTAAAACAGACTTAGAAACAACTTCTTCTACAAAAGTGTTCCAATTATTACATTCTGGACATTGACCAATCCATCTCAAACTTTGAAATGAACAAGATTGACAGATATAAACAGTTTTATTTTTGGCCATTTTTTTCTGTTAATTTTCTTACTTCAATAAGAATTGAACCATTTTTCTCTACTGCTTTCAAAGATAAAGGTCTATGAGTATTTATTAATAATACTTCAGCAATATTATTAACAAGCTCTTTTTCTATAGTTCTTCTTAGGGCCCTAGCACCATATTCTTTAATAAAACCTTTTTCTATTAGAAGTTCATAAACATGTTTTGAAATAATTAAGTCAATTTTTTGTTTCTTTAAAATTGATAATAATTCTTTTAATCTGATATCTAATATTTTTTCTATATGTTCTTTTTCTAATTGATTAAAAGTTACTACCTCATCAAGTCTATTAATAAGTTCTGGTCTTAAAACTTTTTTAAGATTTTCAGCTAATTTAACTTTCGATATTTCTTTGGATAACTCATCTTTAGTTAGTCCAATGCTTTTTGAATGGAAGAATTCGGTACCAATGTTTGAAGTAAGAATTATTACAGCTTTTGAAAAGTCGTATGTTTGACCTTTTGCGTCCGATAACTCTCCTTCTTCCATAATCTGTAAAAGAATATTTAAAACATCAGGATGTGCTTTTTCAATTTCATCAAATAGGACCACACTTGATGGATTTCTTTCTATTTTTTCAGTAAGTTCACCGCCCTCACCAAAACCAACGTATCCCGGAGGAGCTCCTACAAGTCTTGCAACATTGTGTTTTTCTGCAAAATCACTCATATCTAATCTAATTAGTGAATTTGTGCCATAAAAATTTTCGGCCAACTCTTTTGCAAACTCTGTCTTACCAACACCAGTTGGTCCCAAAAACAAGTAAGAACCTAAAGGTCTTTTTGATACTCTTAGACCTAATCTTGATTTAATGAGGCTTTTTACTACAGAATCAACACATTCATCCTGTCCAATAATAATCTTTTTTAATTTTTCTGAAAGTTTAGATAAAAAGGAAAAATCTTGATTTCTTGAACCAATTTTAATATTTCCCATATCCTCTAAAACATCGTCAATCTCATCTGTTGTAAGTAATAAATTTTTTGAAGAATTTATTTCTCTGTACAGAGAATCTAATTTAACAGATAAATTATCCAATTTTTTCTTTACTTTAATTGCTTCATTAAATTTTGATTCTGATAATAAATTATTAAAATCAGTATTTAAAAAGTTTTTTTGTTTAATTAAATTTTTATATTTAGCTGGAACTTTTGAATTCTTTAGTAAAATTTTAGTAAAAGAAGAATCCAAAACATCTACTACTTTTTTTGGAAATTTATCTGACTTTAACTCTTTTGTTTTACTAAATACATAATCGAAAACATCCCCACCTGCTTTGATATTATGAAAAGTTGTCAGCTCATTTAATTTCTCTTTGATAATTTTTTTTGTAATATCATCATCTGGCTCATCAATTGTCATCACACTAAAACCATCTAAAACATGTTCATTTTCTGCAATAACCTTTTCATAAATATTGCTATTCATAACTCCAATTAATTTGATTCCATATTCTTTTAATTGCTCATGAATCATTGTAAAAGCAAGCGGAACTGTAAGACCTCCTTGAGTTGGAACAAAAATTGATTGAAAATTTTTAAAATACAAAATAACTTTTTCATAACTCTCTAATTCCTCAACTAAAGCAGAAATTCCATATTCTAGACCCTCTTTATTTGAAAAATTAGAAATAAACGAAATAATATCAAATTCAAAAACAGTTGTATCTAATAATAAAGATGGGACTTCATTATCATTTATTCTTTTAATAAACAAATCAACAAGAGATCTCTTACCAACCCCAAGATCTCCAACAATTAAAGATGAATAATTATCCTTTTGAAGCAAAATAGAAATTAACATATCAACTTCATTTCTGTGAATTATTTTTCCATTTTTAAGAGGTTCTATTTTATTTAAATTAATTGTAAAAGCATCAATAATTGGAGTTCTTTTTTGGGATTCTACAGTTCTAATAAAATTTGGGAATGAATTTAATTTATCTATTTCTTTTAAGATAGGGTTTATATCTATATTGGAAGATAGTTTTAAAAGAGCCAAAAGTAAATGCTCAGTACCAACGTAGGTAGATTTTTGTTTATAGCTTTCATAAAAAGCTTCCTGTAGTAGAGTATTTAAATCTATACTTGTTTCATTTTTTACTTTTATTTTGGGAACTGATTGTATTAAAGCCTTGGCTATCCCTGAGGAATTATTGATTACCTCAAGGATAGATTTGGCATCTTTTGAGCTGGAATTGTTTTTTGACAATTCCAGCAGGACATCTTTTGCTTTTTCAGTCAATTTATCTAATATAAACAACTTATTTTTCTTCTTCTGTTAACTGCTTTGTACTTAATGCTAATTTTTGACCAGCACCATCTACATTGGTTACAACAGCTTCTACCTCTTTCCCAATAGCTAATTTCTCTTTCATTTCTGATACGTGCACTAGTCCTTCAAGTCCTGATTCTAAAGCAATAAACGCACCAAAAGGAACTACTTTAGAAACTTTACCAGAAACTTTTTGACCAACTTTGTATCTTTCCTCAACACCTTCCCATGGATTGCTGGACAATCTCTTTACAGATAAAGCTAATTTCTTGGAATTTTCATCAATTCCTAAAACTAAAACTTTAATAGGGGATCCAACAGAGTAGTAATCTCCTGGGTTTGAAACTTTTTCCCAAGCAATTTCTGAGATATGAACCAAACCTTCAAGACCGTCTAGATCAACAAAAATACCAAACTGCATGATTCCTGTAACAATTCCTGTAAGAATACTGCCTTCTTTTACAGATTGTAATTTCTTACTTCTTTCTTCTTCAGAATATTCATTAGTTGCGTCTTTTTCAGATAGAACAAGTCTGTTTTTAGCTTTATCAAGCTCAATAACTTTGACCATCAATTTCTTTCCTGAAAGAACTTTAAGAGCATTCTTTAATTCTGTTTCGGAACCTCCACTAAAGTCTGATATCTCTTCTGTAAAGTGAGATCTTTTTAGATGTGAAAGGGGAATAAATCCTCTTGTTCCGTTAATTTCAGTAAGAAGACCGCCTTTGTTATACTCAAGAACTGTAGCTTCCACCACAGAATTGTTTTTGAAAGCATTTTCAAGGTCTTTCCATGTTTTCTCTTTTTCAGCTCTCTTAAGAGATAAAACAGCATAACCTTGCTTATCTTCTGCTTGAATTACTAAGCAACTTATTGAATCTCCAATTTTTAGTGATTTCTCTAGAGCTTGATCTTCGGTAAATTCATCTTTTAAAATGACTCCCTCTGATTTAGCACCAATATCAACTAATATTTGGTCACTTGATACGTTTACAACAATACCATCGACTAGGTCTCCTGGCTTGAATTGTTTTATTTGCAAAGGACTATTTTTTAATAGTTCTTCCATTAATGAATTTGGATTATTAACTTTATTTGATTTCATAATAATTTACATTCTGGGCACTAACTAAATACTTGTAGATTGATTATAATTAAAAAATACTAAAATAACAATGTTTTTTTATTGATTTGGTAGGAAAAAATTCAATTTTTCATTTATGCTCATTACCTCGGCGACGACCTATCTTCTCAAAGACTCGCTTAAATATTTTCGGCCCTGGTGTGTTTAACTTCTCTGTTCGGAATGGAAAGAGGTGGGTCCACACCGGTATCATCACCGAGGTAATGAGCATAAATTTTCAAAGATCAAAATTGACCTCTTAAAATTGAATAAAATGTCTTTAGCATCTTCTATCAAAAGATGAACACACATTAGTATCGCTTAGCTGAACACATTACTGTGCTTACACCTGCGACCTATCAACCTAGTAAACTCCTAGGAGGTGTTTCTCAAGTAAACTTGAGAGAAAATCTTATCTTGACATGTACTTCGTGCTTAGATGCTTTCAGCGCTTATTACGACCGAACGTAGCTACCCAGCGATGCACCTGGTAGTACAACTGGAACACTAGAGGTTCGTTCATTCCGGTCCTCTCGTACTAGGAACAACTTGTCTCAGATTTTCTACGCATGAAGTGGAGAGAGACCGAACTGTCTCACGACGTTCTGAACCCAACTAACGCGCCACTTTAACCGGCGGACAGCCGGACCCTTGGGACCTACTTCAGCCCCAGGACGTGACGAGTCGACATCGAGGTGCCAAACCCCACCGCCGCTATGAACGCTCGGGTAGGATCAGCCTGTTATCCCCGGGGTAACTTTTATCCGATAAGCTCCG
>Ga0214923_10006503_pt1 | contig 13110 bp, 11 predicted proteins | sample LL1510_MetaG_FD_177993 | JGI IMG/M metagenome (GOLD analysis project Ga0214923, IMG submission 177993) | Freshwater microbial communities from Lake Lanier, Atlanta, Georgia, United States - LL-1510 | ecosystem: Environmental > Aquatic > Freshwater > Lake | place: USA: Georgia | collected...
TGCTGGACCAACAACTGGAAACTCCTGTAGCTCCTACTCGACGCAGCAGAGTTGCTCTCAGGTATACGGTTGTTTATGGAACGGATACAGCTGTGTTGTATCAAACGGTTCCACTGGTTCAACAACCGGTTCTCCTTACCCAACGACTGGTACGCCCGGCACAACGACAGGTGCACCTGCGCCCGTATCCGTTTGTACGACACTTGATACTTGGCAATGTGTAATTACGCAAGGTTGCCGACTGGCTATATTCCCGAACTTCGGATGTATTCAGATTCAGCAATAAGCGCAGGTAACTGAAATACTCAAACAGCTTCTTCGAGGGGATCCATGAGGGTCCCCTTTTCAATTAGCTCAGAGGCGATCGCTGCTATTTTACGTTGCGCGTCTGTGATTTTGTTCACGGGAACCGGCTTGGCAGCGGAGATATTGTCTTTCACCTGCTCGGCACGACGCTCAGACATTGCAGCGAAAAAGCTCGCTGCCACTTCATTACTGCAGCGGCGTAGAGCGATTTCGAGGTCAGTACTATCAACTGACCGAAGGAGAATCTCGACATCGGTGCGGCTAAGTTTCCTGATGTCCTCGAACGTGAACATGCCAGCTCGTATGCCAGCACTGAGTTCAGGTGAGGTGGCTTCAATGTCGGATAGGAGTTTTTGGCGATGAGTTGGATCTAACTGAGCGAGGATCTCAGCAGCTCGCTTGGATCCACCAAGGTTCAGTTGGTGATGTCTCTTTGCGGCCGCAATGGCGTTTGATAGCACTTCGTCGATTTCATCGAGCAGTACCGGGTCAACTTCCGTGATGGTTGCAAGTTTTAGGAGCACTTCGCTGCGCAGAGTTTCTGGCATGTGTTTTGTGATCTCGCTGGCTTTTTTTGAGCTCAGATATCCTAAAATCAAAGATATTGTCTGAGGGTGCTCTTTCCTCAGAATTTGCCAAAGAATTTTCCCGTCGACACGCTCTGCGTCGCGAAAAGATTTTGGAGTTGGTCGCGGCATGGACTGCAGAATGAGAGCTGCGTCTTCTGCTACAAATGTTTTTTGTATGATGATACGAGCAGCTTCCGCACCATCTGGAGTTTTTTGCTGAAACGAGGTGATGAGATCTTTGAATTCGTGATGTACTTGGGAAATTACGGCTTGGTCCACCCGACCCAAAGAGGACATGGCGTTAAGGATTCTCTGAGCATCCTCTCTGCCGAGCTTTTGCAAAAGTTCGCTTGCTAGATCCTCGCCAAGACTGAGCAGTAGGATTGCGACTTTCTCGACCTGAGATCTTGTGCGATTTTCGTGAGGGCCACTAACCATAACCAAGTTTCCTCCGAGTTTCCTAAGGAGGGATCGGAAAACTCGGCGTTTTGATTAATGGTTTTTCTCAGCCTCATAAAATTTATATAATTTCAGCTAGTTACCTGTGACGCTGACTTGGTCGACAAGGACCCAAGGAAGCTCCATGGCCCCAGAAACTTCTTCTCTTATACTTGAGATGGCTAATACCTGTCGTAGGCAATCGAAGAGATTTCCAGCGATCATGGTTTCTGACACAGCACCGTAGTCACGTCCGTCTTTGTAATGGCGGCTTGATTTGGCTACCCCAGAAAAATCACCTTTGATCGGGTCAATATTTCCAGAAAAACGATCGACGACCAAAAGATCACTTCGCGCGTTCATCATTGATTTGAGATCATCTTTTCCTTGGGTCATTACGAGAGCAAATGGTCCTCCTGATGTGGCTGTTGAGGAGGTTTTGCAGCGTTTAGCACTGTAGCAGTCGTGAAGGTGGGTCAAAAGACGACCCTGCCTCAGAAGCTCGCGCCCTTGAGTCGGAAGTCCGTCACCGTCAAAAGCAGTGGCACCAGAAAACTGCGGATTGTGCGGTTCATCGCGAAGATCGATCAAATTCGAAACGACTTGTTGGTTGATCTTGTCGGCCCATTGACTCTTCCCATCCATGACGCTGGAGCCTGACATGTGATACAAAATCGTTCCTAATAATATTTCCTCCACTGCGCGCGGAGTTAATAGCACTTGCCCTTTGTAGCTCGGACTTTTGCCGGGGCGTAAGTTTTTTACGATTTTCTCCGCGAACTCGTCACATTGTTTCAAAGCGATATCAAGAGCCTTGTCCCAAGCATATACACTGCGACCTTCGTAATCAAAGCCACTGACGTCGCTGCCGTCGACAGCCATGCCCATGAAACTCCAGCTCAAGCTTGTCTGGGTTTCAGCCTGACTGACGCCGAGAGAGTTATAAAGGCCGTGCCACATGCAAGATGTACTGACCTCAAGGCGATCAAGGGCCACGCGTTTATCTTTTGTAAGACGCGACAGCATGGCTTGTGCAAACTCCTGAAGTTCTCCTAATCCCACCTCACTTGTGCGGTCGTTCCACATAAAAGATAATGGCTTGGCGTGAGGCGCAGATTGGGCGTCAGGCATCGTCAAAAATTCATCGGGAACAGAAAATTTCGCTAGAGCAAGCGCGTCATCCACACTCTGCTGGAGTCCCTGTGGATTATAGTTATTCAGGCTCGCGGATCCCTTTTTTTGATCCTTATGGACTAGGATTCCGACTTTTTGAGTCTCTAAGGTATTTGCTAAAGTGAATTGCTTGTTTTCAACGACAAGCCTTTTTTCAATCCGGCAGTTTGCAGTGACTTTTGAACGATCGGCGGATTTTTTCTGCGCATAGGCTAAGGTGTCTTTTGCAGAAGCTTCCAGTTTTTTAGCCAGATCTAGGATCGTTTGCTTAGTTGAGCTCATGACTGGCGCCCTCCGATATTGATTTCACACCGAATGTAAGGCCCACCAGCGTCGACTTTTGCAGGTTGGCCCTTACCGCAGTGACCCGTGCCAAGATCCCATTGGAATTCAGAGCTAACGGCGTCTACCGTTTTAAGTACGTCAAAAGCGATGCCTGATAACGTGGCTTCCCTAAGAAGCGCAGTTTTTTTGCCATTTTTTATTTGCCAGACATGCCCACAGCCAAACATGAATTCGCCATTACTGTCGGCTTGGCCGCTGCCAGCCCCTTCGATCAGATAGCCATCGTCCATGCTTGAGATCATTTCAGAAAGTTTTGATGTCCCCGGAACTATATAGGTATTGCGCATGCGAATTAAAGGCTCATCAGAGAATAGCCACGCGCGGGCGTTACCTGTCGGGTTTACACCGAACTCTGCTGCTGACTCACGATTATGCAGATAACTGACTAGTTTACCGTCTTTGATGATCACCGTGTTTTCAGTTTCAACTCCTTCATCGTCAAAGGGTAGATTGCCGACAGCATAACCAGCAATAGTTTCATGCCCGCTATCAGCCATAGTGACAAGAGAGCTAGCAACGTCCTGGCCGATTTTACCTGCTGCTACACTACCGGCTTTTACAAAATCAGCTTCCACTGTATGCCCGATAGCTTCGTGGCAAAGAAGTCCAACAACCGCGGGTGCAAGAATGACTTTTTTGCGCCCGCCTTCTGGATATTTGGCGTCTAGAAGATCGACGCTTGTTTTAGCGATGTCATCCACCATATGATCAAGCGTTGGGTGTTTGAAAAGACAAGTCCAACCACCACTAACCCCGGCGCCCTTATTGCTGGTGGCCCGTTGTCCATCTTTTTCTGCAATTGCTGAGAGAGAAATCTCGGGTTGAGCGATTTGAAAGCTGCAGTTTGCGCCGTCACTCGTAACGATAGCTTTTTCTTCAAGGTATTCTGTGTAGCGGGCCCTGGCGGTGTGCATCCGTGATGACGACTTCGCGAGTTGGTGTTCCAGCTCGATGATTTTGCCAAGTTTGTCAGCAATCGACATGGATTCTAGTTCTTTGAAGCCCTCGCCTATAAAATCTTTAGTTGAGAGCTGACCTTTACGTAATTCCACCTTATGGGTTCCCGCCGCCTTCGCAAGTAGAGCTGCATTAGCCTTGGCTTGTTCAATCGCGCGTTTAATGGCCGCCTCGCTTACGTCAGCAGTTGCGGCAAAACCCCAAGCTCCGTTGATTAGAGCCCGCACTCCCACGCCCTCAGTGAGTGAGTGATTGGCAACATCAACTCGGCCTTTGGTGGCTAGGAATGAATTGCTAGTGCGCTTATGCCAGCGAAGTTCGAGGTAGCCTTGTTCTTTGCGGATCAGATCGTGCAGAATTTGTTTCATGGGCATAAAAAAGCCTCCGTTATAGGAGGCTGATTTTAGCAGAAAAGTCATCCCATTTACATCTCGATGATTATTAATCCGGGATCGCGTTGAGAAAACTTTTAATAATACCTAGATTTTCACTTGTGTTGGTTAAAACAAGGTGAAACTGATCCGTGCGAATTTTGGCACCACTTTGGCTTATTTCGTCAGCGTAAAAATCTGGAGAACCGTTCGTCGTTTTTAGAGATACCACAATGCAATAACTATTTTCCTTGTAAAAACTCCCATCTTTGAGCTTCTTTTTGCTGAAATTTGAAACCTGAGCGTAAAATCGGCTCGATGACTCAATTGTCGTAGCGCCCCAGGGCATCGACATCGACGTTTTAATTTGAATATATTTTTTGCCTGGATTGGAGCCAAAAAAGATACCGGATCTGTCGCAGTAGCTATCTGGTTCGATAAAATTTAGATCAATGCCCATTTTCTTAAGAGTATTGACAGTGGAGATGTAACCACTATCCATCGACCATGCTCCAAATTGGGTAGTTGCTTGCGGTTCAATTGACAAAAATTCCGGTGTCGTGCCGATTTTTACGGCCTGGTTGCAAGGAAGGTTATTGCAAGAAATTTCATCTACACCCCATTGATTGGCGTAAGTTGCAATGTATCTAGTTTTTGCTGTTTCTGTTTTCGCTTTGTAGAAAAGCGCTTGGTGCCCAGATGCAGTGTTGGATTTATCGGGTTTTTGGTACGGTCCACCGTCTTTGGAGCGGTAGAAAGCTAACTTGTTCGCAGGTGTTGGTGTAACTGTCGCTCCATTTGCGATCATGCTACAGCCTACTGCATCATTATTTCCCTGGGAATCCTCGGGTGAATCGTTACACGTCAAATAGGCACCGGTTACCACTGCAGGTGTTGAAGCATCCGTCCGCCCAGAATCATCTTGTTTTTCTTTACGACTAGTCCCAGCCGCACCAGACATGCCAGCGCCACCGCATCCTGTCATTAATCCCAGGAGGGTTATTGCGCAAATAGTTGTCAGTTGCAGGCTTTTCATTCTTACAGCTCCCGAGTGGGTAACACCTTTTGAGCAGGTATTCATGAAGAGGCCTTCGGACGATGTTTGGGGGTATTTTAGTGTTTTTGCGAGATTCATATAAGTATCTGTAATCATTATATTTTTATCGGCGGCAAAGCTTAATTTTTAATCGCTTCTTTTGGGGTGCTCTAGCAAAATTTTAATGGGTGCTGCATCAAGCAATTAGACGCTTGAAGATCAAGGAGGGGGCGGTATGCTGGCAAGTTCCTTGATAACCGGCTGATACGTCAAATGTTTCGCGATGATCTCCAGAGGAGAATGAATGAAAGCTCTCTCGCTTAGTGTTTCGGTGTCAACCTCTGTAAACGACATGAATGCAGATGGTATGTTATGCGTGGTTCCCGTCGACGGCAAAAGCGAAATCAAGATGGAAGCGCTCACAGCAAAACTTCCCACCTGGCTAAAGGGAGAATTACTGCCGCTGGCTAAAAAGCGTGACTTCAAGCCAAAAGCTGGAAATTTTTTGGCTTTTGATGGAGCTGACGGCGTACGTAAGACCCTCTTATGTGTCGATGCGAAGGCTGGCATGTTTGAACTACTTGTGGCAGCGCGCAAGGTTGTAGATACCGCTGTGTTTGATGCCAAGGTCAAACGGCTTGTTATCGATCTATCGCATGCGGGTGCTATGAGTGATGAGCTTTCAGATGCATTGGTTTCCGCTGCCGCTGCAAAACTTTACAAGTTTCCGAAATATGAAGGACCGAGCAAAGATAAAAAGACAAAGTCGAAGTCAGAAGACGATTCTTTGGATATCGGCGTTGTCGTCACCAAGGTGCATACCAAAACGGTCCAGAAGACCGTCGAGCGTGCTGTTACCCAAACTACTGCGGGAACAAACCTCGTGCGTTGGCTTGCCAAGAGGGCGGGAAATGACCTGACCTGTAAGAGTTATATTGAGTACCTGAAGAGTTTGGCGCGCGAACGACGCTGGAATTTTAAACTTCACGGGCATGATGCACTCGTCAAAATGAAAGCGGGTGCTTTCCTCGCGGTAGTAAAAGGATCCCCCCACAAAGACTACGGCATTGTTGAAATAAGCTATACGCCGAAAATCAAAACAACCAAACAGCTGGCCCTTGTCGGTAAAGGCATGATGTTCGATACCGGTGGCCACTGCTTAAAGCCATCCGCCTACATGCTTGGAATGCACGGTGACATGGCAGGAAGTGCGGTCGCGACGGCCGTATTGAATATTGCTTCTTTGGAAAACTGGCCAGTAAAGGTGACGGCTTATTTGGCAGTCGCCGATAACATGATTGGTCCGCTTTCGTATAAGCCAAACGACGTTGTGACCTCTATGAAGGGAACAACTATTGAAATAATTGACACCGATGCTGAAGGGCGAATGGTACTGGCGGATACCCTTTTCTATGCAGCCCAAGCAAAGCCAACGCTGATGATGGATTTTGCAACGTTGACGGGAGCTTGTGTGCGAGCCATTGGTACCACTTATTCAGGGGTGTTCACCAATCGCTCAGACTTGCATGCTGAGCTAATCAAGGCCGGCGCTAACTGTGGTGAAAGAGTTTGGCCGTTTCCTATGGATAAGGACTTTGCTGAATGTCTTGAGAGTACGGTGGCCGATATAAAGCAATGTCGAGAAAAAGGCGGTGTCGATCATATCGAGGCCTCCCAGTTTTTGATGCACTTTGCAGGCGAGGAGAATTCATGGGTGCATGTAGATTTGTCCTCAATAGAGCATAGCGGCGGGCTCGGTCATGTAGCTACAGATGAGACGGGTTTTGGCGTGAGATTTGCGTCAACCTTCGTGCGCGAATATTTCAAGATTCGCTAATTAGAGACACAAGGCTTGAATCGAACCTAGACGGTCGAAATTTTGGGGAAATTAGGAATGAAGCTAGGGATTATTATAGGAAGCCACCGGGAGAATAGCCAAAGCGCGAAGGTGGCAGCCTTTGCGAAAACGGCTCTGACTCAAATTGATTCATCGGTCAAATTTTTCACAATAGATCTTTCGGAAAAAAAGATTCCACTTTGGGATGAAGGGGTTTGGTCTGGGGATGCCAGTTGGAAAAAACTATGGGAACCTATCTCCTCGGAGCTCAAATCTTGCGATGGTTTTGTCGTGGTTGCGCCGGAGTACCATGGGATGGCACCCGCGGGCCTAAAGAATTTTTTTCTCTTGGCCACCAAGGAAGAATTGGGTCACAAGCCAGGGCTAATTGTTTCAGTATCGAGTGGTAAGGGCGGAAGTTACCCGGTGGTTGAGCTGCGGCTTAGCTCTTACAAGAACTCGCGACTCAACTGGATCCCAGATCACATGATTGTTCGTAATGTCGAGAATGTTTTAAATGGATTGAATTCTTCAAGTGAAGAGGATGATTTCACGCGAAATCGTTTCGTTTACTGTTTGAAGCTTCTCCTAGAGTATTCAAGAGCTTTGCAACTGGTCAGGGGTTCTGGTGTGATTGATTTTAAAAACCACCCCAATGGCATGTGAGATTTAGAGAATGGCCGCTTATTCCTATTTAGTTGCCATTGGTAGCAACTTGGGTGACCGTCGGGCGCTTGTGGGCCGGGCAATGGATCTCATCCGAGAGCGTGGCGTTCATATCGATGCTGTATCTGAACTGGTTGAAACTGCTCCGATTGGTGCCGCAGATCGAATTTTTTTGAACGGAGCTTTTATTTGTTCGGCGGAAATTCTGCCGGATGATTTTATGCGCCTTCTGTTAGATGTTGAGGAACAGCTAGGACGTGTTCGCGATGTGCGTTGGGGCAATAGAAACATTGATCTCGATATCTTGCTCTTGAAAAACGAAGTTGGCGCATCCATTGAACACAATTCGGCGCTCCTCACCGTGCCGCATCCGCGAATGCTTGAGCGTGATTTTATGCTAAGACCAGCCGCCGCAGTGGCGGGACATTGGGTGCTTCCATTTTCCGACCAAAATCTGAGGGCTCTCTGCGTGTCGAGAGGCTGGCGCCCGTCTTGGAATAATCTCAAAGGTGATATTAAGCTATGGCAGGCACTCAAAGGTGATGTTTTCTCAGCGGCGACCTCACGACTCTGGTGGCCAGCCCTGTTTTCTATGCTGTTATTTCGGCTGTGGCTGGCGGCTGAAATCCCATTCGGTAACGATGAAGCCTATTATTGGGATTGGGGTAGAGCTCCAGAGGCAAGCTATTTCGACCATCCACCCTTCGTATCGTGGGTTGCCATGGTGTCGAGACTGTTGCTGGGTAAGTGGGTTTTTGGTCCGTTGCAGGGTCGACTTCTCATTCCTATACTACACTTGTTTACCACCCTAATGTTTGGCGCGTTGGTTGTTAGACTGACGCGGCGGGTGTTGACGAATCTCGAATCGAGATCCGTGCTCATAGTTTCACAGCTTGTACCGGCTTTTTCACTTGGTGGCATCATGCTGATGCCGGATGCTAGTTTGATACTTTTCATGACGGTATCGCTTTGGCTGGTTATCGCCATTGCGAGAAGAGATTACCTACCGTGGTGGACGGGAATCATTCTGGGTCTTACCCTCGGGGCCGCCGGGCTGAGTAAGTACCATGCAGCAATCATGGCATCAGGCCTAATTGGTTGGCTTTTTTGGCGCAGACAGCGCCGGTTTTATGGAGAGTGGCCTTTTTGGGTTTGGCTTATTTTTACGGGTATACTGATGGTGTCGCCAGTGCTTTGGTGGAATATAAAGCACGATTGGGTTTCGATACGCTATCAGGGTGGCAGAGGCTTCTCCGAAAATGGGATTTCTGTAACTGCGGCCCTAAGAACTTTTGCGGGTGAATTGTTATTCTTAGGTCCTATAATAGTTGCTGGTTTTTGGTCGGCTTGGAAACGGCGCCGCGAGTGGTTTGCTCCCGATGATAGCGTCATTTTATGGACTGCTCTGCCACTATTTGTGTTGATGAAGATGCTCTCTTTTACGAGCCAAGCTTTACCACATTGGACAATGCCATCAATCTGGATTTTGGCCGTATTTGCGGTACCCGCAATAGCCAAATCGCGAACCCTGAGGTGGACTGGTCGCGGATATGGATTGGTAATGTGCTTTATTGTCCCCATATTGCTGGCTGTTCCTCAGAGCAGAAGAGCTGTCTTGCGCTGGACCGGTGATAGGCCAGGTGCATTAGGTGAAATGACGCTTTGGCCAGAGGCCACTAAAGACAAAGAGTTAATGAAATACGTTAACGCTGATTTTTCTCATAATATAAACCCGAGTCTTACCGAGGCCTCTAAGTATAGTTGTGATCGAGGCATGGTCATGGCTGCGCCGCGATGGTTTACCGTGGCGCAGGTTGCCGCCAATTTCCCGCAACATCCAGTGGTGGAAACTTTGGACCCAAATCATTTGTCTTACTATCATTACAGGCCAAGCAAGCCCAAGGCGGGTTGTTCCGTGGTTATTCTCTCGGAGAAGTCACATTGGCGTAATGATGGTTGGGTCGGAATTGAAATTTTTGAATCAAAAGAATTTTTAATAGACGGTCATCGCGATCGTCCAATCATTGTAGGCAAAGGGTGGTATACTCATTCCGTGGGGGGAGTGTTGCTTGAGCAGGGGTTATAAATGAATTCTCTACGCTTAGCTTCAATGATTAGTGCTGTTCTGGCAGTGACCAAAGGTGCTGCATTCATGTGGACCGGTTCAGTCGTGGTACTTGCGAGCTTTTTAGACTCCCTTGTAGATACGTTCTTGTCTTTTCTGAACTTCAAGATATCGAGGTTGTCGCAAGAGACCCCTGATCGTGAACATCCTTATGGTCATGGTGGCTTTGAGGTCATGACAGCGATGGCCCAGGGTATACTCATAGCTGGATCGGGTGTGATGGTTATTTTTCAGGGGCTGGATAGAATCTTCTCCCCAAAGAGCATCGAAGATTTGTCAATTGATCGGCTACCAATTGCCCTGGCCATAATGCTGGTGTCTATGGTTTTTGCCGGAGTCATCACATTTATTCTGAACAAGTCCAAACTTGAGATTCGCGCCGCTGATCGAAGAAACTTGAGTTTGGATGCTGATCATGCGCACTATTCGGGCGATGTTTTGCAGAATATCGTCGCGATATTGGGATTAGTATTAGCGTGGAAACTGCAAACCCCTTGGGCGGATATAGTTGCTGGCCTCTTTGCTGGTGGACTGCTTCTGTGGACGGCATATCCTGTATTAAAGCATAGTGTTCGCGACGTAATGAATTCAGATTACGACCCAAAACTTAGAGCTCAAGTGGAAGAGATCGTGAAAAATTGTAATATTTCTGAAGTCCGTGGGATGCATAGGCTCCGTACTCGTTCGCTCGGACCTAATCGATTTGTGGATTTTCACCTGAAACTTCCAAACAACATACCACTTATTCAGGCTCACGATATTGGCTACAAGATAGAGCTCGTGATCAAAAAAGCAATTCCCGGGGTGGATGTACTGATGCATCTTGACCCTGAGGCTGAACCGGACGACGATTTTGAACATCGGAGTTAAGGCGCAGAAGTGACTCATGTCGCCCTCAACGAAATGTTTTTTGCTTAACATGGAGAGATAATGAAGCGAAGTGCGCAATTTCTAATATTGGCCAGTATATTTGTAGTCTTGACTCTTGTGGTTTCTACATTGCGGTTGTTTTCCCCTTCAGACGAAAAATCTGACATCACCTCAAATACGCAAACACAGTTGCCGGCTCAGACTAACTCTCAAACTTCAAAAGATAAAGAAACCGCCGAGTCTCCAGCGGCCGTGACTGAGGGTGGGGATGCCCCTGCCAATACGGTCCAAGTTCCAGGTGAAGAAAAAAACCCAATTGATTCCGAGGCAAAAACGGTAGAAAAGTCGGTTTCGAAACAGGGTGAGGTCGATTTGCAAACTTTGAGGCGCGAAGCAGAAGGGGTTAGTTCTAAGCAGTCTATGAAGCCCTCATATCCAGGTATCAATCAGGATAATGATGACGTCATGGTTGCTTCGGTTCGCTACCTTCCTGGAAATGATGACGATTCTTTTGTTGTTATTTTTAATCGCGCCCACGGATCAAATATTCTCGAGGGGACTGCTTGGGTTATAGCGGAGTATGTGCAGCATGGTACGACGCGCGTTATGGCAATGCCTAGCCACAACGAGCTAAATCTCGCTTCTGATGGTACCCCGAAAAATCCGCGAGCTGGGTTGAAATTGGTTGTATCTGCGGCGAGCGGGGAGAGCGTTTCTAAGAAATTTACGATAAAGCGCCCCGGATTTGAGGGCGAAGAGATCACTGGAATTAGGGTTGGTGTGTATGATCGCAACAGCCGCGCCCTTCACCTTGCTAAGGTTTCGGCATCACGTTGGGGAAAGAAACGGATCGAGAGACGTGTGAAGGTCGAGACACCCTGATTTTGAAATGAACAGTAAAACACGTCAATCATTCTTGAGATGCTTTCCCAAGTTCCCGAAAATACGTCAATATTCAGTTATTTTAAAATCTTTCGCGAATTCTCCGAGCCCATTTCCATAAGCCCTGATGGGGCAATATTGCGGAGGGAGAAAAAGCATGGGACGTACATCTGCTAGAGCTGTGAAATTCTATGATCGCGAAGCTATGATGCTGGAGTTTGCGCCGCTGATCCGTGTATCCGTGGAGCAAATCCAGGATTCAAGCCCTTTGCCCTTGGATAGCGAGGATCTGTTAGCCGCTGCGTTAACTGGTCTATTTGAAGCAATAAAATCCTATGATCCGACTGTAGATAAGAATTTTAGATCGTTCGCAGAACTTAATATTCGGAGAGCTATAATGGCTGAAATAAGGCCAACCGCGGATTTTTTCCAGCATGTGCAGATTCAACCGGTGGGCCCAGCAGAGGCCGTAAGACATAGTCCAAAGCTTACTAATGGTTATGATTGGAAAGGGCACAAGTTCAAAGTCCACTGAAAGATGTTGGTGGAATACTCTGAAATCGATTTCTTCTAGCTAGTAATTACGAGGTTCGTTGGCTTCCTCAGGAATTGGTGCCGTACGGTCGGAAGCCCGCCAGCGGCGCAATGTTATGTTTGCAGCGCGTTTTATATTACCAGAATCTTTGAACCTGCCGTCAGGATCACTGACCAGGTTTTGTAGGAGGCTTATGGCCTTCGCGTTATCATTAAAACCACGATTCATGACCATGGCCAGCTGATACTGTGCGGCGGCCCGATTGTTTTGGCGTGCTAAGATGTCCTCAAAGGCCGACTTTGCTTGTGGCCATTGTTCTGCACGCATCGCAGCAAGGCCAAACCCGTAATCTGCTTCAAAGCATTGTCCGCATCGACCGCGTGCCATAGAAAAACTTTCCATAGCAGATTGAGCGTCGCCTAAATCTAGTTGAAGAGAGCCCATGTTAAATAATGAGGCCACGTGGGTGCCGTCGTTTTCCGCAGCTTTTTTGAAAAATGCTATGGCATCCTCGTAATCGGTGCGGCGATTTCCTGTGCGCATCATCGTGCGAAGCCCTAAGATATTTAGAGCGTCAGCATTTGATGGTTCTGACTTAAGAACACTAGTAGCGAAATAACCGGCCATCTCAAAATTTTTCCCCAGGGCGTAGGCGGCCGTAAGCGCACTCATCGAGGCTTGGTCGCCTGGTTGCTTCTCGAGGCCACGTCTTGCCTCCTCTGCGGCCTCTTGCCACTTGCCAGTAGCCAATAATCCGTTGAGTTTTTCTCTTCCGGATTCTTTTGATTCGCTCATTTCAATCCAGGTTTTTGTGTCGACCGGTGAAATGATCGGGTGTGTTGCCCCGGCTTTTGCAATGACGCCGTTACCAGCTAGTCCTGTGATTTGGGAGTCGTCAGGCTTTTTCTTCAATTCGCTCAGCGTCGAGCAGCCTATAGCCATCATAGCCAAAAATGCATTCAAAATTATGTATTTAATTTTCTTCATGATTTTCCTCGTT
>Ga0214923_10006505_pt1 | contig 13109 bp, 12 predicted proteins | sample LL1510_MetaG_FD_177993 | JGI IMG/M metagenome (GOLD analysis project Ga0214923, IMG submission 177993) | Freshwater microbial communities from Lake Lanier, Atlanta, Georgia, United States - LL-1510 | ecosystem: Environmental > Aquatic > Freshwater > Lake | place: USA: Georgia | collected...
ATATGATATAATATAAAATTATAACATATACTCTATTATTTTTTATGGTTTCGTTTTTTATGAGATTTATTGGTTTTTCGTTGTTTTTTGGTAAGTCCTCCGCGAAGAATGGGTGGCATCATCGGTGGTAAATTATTTTTATTTTTGTGCTGATTGGGTATGATTAGTTTTGAACTATAATTATTTAATTGAGGCTTATCATTTGTCATTTGTTCAATTGGTGTATTAAGATAGGAAAAATTAAACACATTGGAATTGGATTTACCTTGAAGGTAATTATTCCAATCATTACGGATCGAACCGGGCATTACTATTTACTATGGTGAATAAGAAAAAAATGATTCATGAATTTGCTATGGAAATACCAGAAGAACCATGGTTAGTAAAAAAGATGATTGGAATTGGATGGATAAAAAGAATCAGTTTAACAATCAATTTAATGATCTTAATGTAACGGATATCAATACACCGATTGCTGAATTAAATAAAAGTGTTGGATCCTATATTCATTCTGCAGGATTAAGTCAGCTTCCTACCAATCCAAATTATGAAAATATTACCAAAAACTTAAATATTATTAATAATTTGAAACAAAAATATAGTGATTTGAATACAAATATTCAGAATGTATTAACGGAACAGGCTAAAAAGACAGATTGGAATTCACAGTTAATTCAGAATGGGCAAATGCAAACAGAAATAAATAGATTGGAGAAAATTGAAAAGGATATGAAAGTGGATGTCGATTCTGCTTTGGCGCGTGACGAGTTACTCCGGACCAGAAATACGAATGTAACAAAACATGATTATTTTTTATTTAATCATCCTATTCGAAGATCCACCATACCTTATTTATGGGTCTTATCCATACTCTTTATTGGTCTCGGATTAGCCATATTTAAATCAATACTTCCAAGCTTTCATTTACAAAATTCTTCCGAAATTTCCACCTCTCTCTCTATCTTTACCCTATTATCTGACTTTTTAACAAATAAAATTATTCTCATAACATTGTTGTTATCTGCAAGTATTGTTATACTATTTTTAGGTTTAAAAGTTGGTGGAGTTTTTTAAAAAAGAAACATAAAAAACACAAATAAAGTAGTAGAATGTCTTGTCCACAAACAATAACATCAGATACACTTTCAAAAGCATTAATTTCTGCAAATGTATCTACTGATCAATTACTAAAAAGTTTAAGAGAAGCAAATATTTCTGCAGATTCTGTTTCGAATGCATTATTGGAAACACAAAAATTTACAGAAATGGATTTAAATGAAATTTATGGAGATGGTTTGGGAAAATTGCCATTGTTACCAATGACGAGTCCAGGATCTGGTGATCGAGATGAAAGTGGTTTACTTACTCAAAAAGCTGCAGATGAAATTATTCAGTCTTTGATTCGACAAGGTATTGTTCCAACCTATAATGGTAAAAATGAAAGAGTTGTAAAAGAAAAACAACAAAAAGTTTTGGAAAATGCCAAAGAAGAATTTGATTTTTATTATATACGCTATCAAGAATCATTAAAACGATTGTTCGAAAATGTCAATTTATATAATTTAAATCAAAGTTCGGATAACAAAAGTAAAGTAGATGATCAATTAAAACTTACAAAAATGTTAAATATTAAATTAAATGATTTAACTCAACTTACCATTGCACTTAGTAATTATATTCAATCCAATTCACAACAATTAGAACAGGATTTACCAATATTGAAAAATAAATTGGAAAAACAAAAAGAAAAATTAGCCTATCAACATAAATTAATATTTTCTGGAGATGCCGTTACGAAACTAAATAAAGAAATGGTTCGATATTCGGAAGAAAAGGCTCGTTATACTGATAATTTATTAAAGGTTTATAGTGTATTAAATGTGGTTGCTCTTGGATTATTAGTATATGTTTTCCGTTCCACTACCGATTAAATAAGATTATGTTTAAATTTCTAATAATTTGATAGAAATGAGTCAAATAAATGATCCATCGGATATGTTTGATAGTGCTGATTTTAAGCAAATGATTGAACAAATAAAGAATGATCCTAAGGCATTAAAAAGTTATTTGGAATCAAAAAAGGATGATGTCTTACAAGAAATTGAAGATCAAAAAGCTATTACATTTGATAAAGCCTACGGAGATTTAACAAATGTATCAAAGGCTCAAGATAATATTTTATCATTGGAAGATCAAGGTAAACAATTAAATAAAATTCAAAAACGAATTGTATCCAATCAAGAAAAAGAAATACATGATATAAATGATGATAAACAACTTGCACAACGTAAATATGAAATGAATGAATGGTCCGTTCAAAATAAAAAAGAAACATTATTTATTTATTCCATGTTTTTCATTTTAATTTCTACTATTGTATTCTTAAGCGCACTTTTAAACATCGGTATCATCAGTTCATCTTTATTTACAACATTGGTTATTCCATTAGTTGTTATTTTTATATTAGTTGTTATTTATCGAGTACGATTAACAACGAATTATCGTAACAGACGATATTGGAATCGACGATCCTTTGATAATCAATCATGGAAAATTCGTATTCCTTCCATGTCACTTTGTCCACAAGCCGATAATGGATTAAATGATACAAATCAAACTCCCTCCGTATAAATGCTATATTCTCTTTCCCGATATAATATTTTGTAATTATTTTTGAAAACATTATATCCGATAGTTAAATAGTATGACTGACACAACATTAGGAGATGGTCTAAATTTTACCATAAAACGTATTGATAATGGAAAACCAAAATGTCTTTCAATATCTGGCACATCTGTAGTCATTCGTGATTGTAATCCTAAAGATGTCACACAAACATGGTATCTTGCATCGGATGGAGTATTACATACCAATGATACTACTAAATGTATAAATGTAAATCTATCCAATAATACAGTAAAAATTGATGTATGTAATGATAAATCAACAAAATTTTCATATAGTGATAATAAATTAACGGTAATAGGAAGTAATCCAGCAAGATGTCTTAATTTACGTGGAAGAGGATTAAAAGAAAAAAAAGAGTCACGATGTGCAAAAAAGAATTGGTTGGGTCGTTGTGTAAGATATGAAGATGTAGTTGTATCAAAAGAAAATTATGTAAATGAGTCTATTGTGGATGTATTTCCTTGCGCACAGGCTGCTCAAGATACGATCACATGGATATCGAAACCTGTTATGAAACAGACCGTTCAAGCAAAAAAAGAGATCGTTTCAGAGAAAGAACAACAAGTTATTAATGCTTCTGTATGTCGTTCTACTCCTAATGGTTTAAATACATTATTTGATAGTATCGATAAATGTACATCAAATGAAGAATTAATAAGAAATCAGAATTTTGGACAAATGATTATTAATTTGCAACAAGATATTAGTGATTTAAAAGCTAATATAACGGATTCTTTGGCAAAAGGAGATTTATTATTTGGAACGCAACCACATAATGAATTGATTCAACAAGTATTAACAAGAAATAAAGAATTAAAAGATAAAAAACAAAAGTTATCGGATGATATTCTTAAAAAGGAATCTATTGTGAATCGTTCGAATCGTGATTTTACAGATGTGAAAGAATCCATTCCAGAACCACAACCAAAAAAAATACTTCACTTCTTTGAAGAATATACATTAGCCGTTTTATTATTATCGTACTTTTTCATGATTTTATCAGCCATTTATTTCTATACTCTAATTTCTCCATTCAAATTAAAAGCTTTATTAGAAGGTATTACATTAAGTAGTATAGTAACGGCATTTTTATTTATGGTATTATTACATATCAGTTAAATCTTGTTTTTCTTCGTGAAGTGAGCGATCATATTCTTCGATATCAAGATCATCTTCAAATAATCGCATCTGTTTGAATGTTTTCTTATCCGAAGGTTCACCGCATTTATCAGATAATCGTTTATAAAGATCTACTTGAGATAACTTCTTTCCTACACCACCACCAATCGATTCATACCAATTTTTATACACTCGAAAGATGTCTTTGATATTTGCTTCGTAGCCTCCACGTTTAATTTCACGAATACGAGCATTCATAAACTTTGCTACGGAATCAAAGGATTCCTGATACTTATTAGACTCTTGTGTGACAACTGATGGTACATGTCCTAATCCATAAGGTAAATATTCTGTTTTGTAAATATATACCAAACGAGACATAAAGAGGGTTCTCCATTTCTTTAACTTCAAATCAAGCTGATTATCACGAGGATAAATGAGTTGTTCTGGATGTACATCTTCTACAGCTGGATCTACGAATTTGGACTCAAAAGGAACGGCTCGAACACGTCGCCAAGTACCTCTATCCATTGTATTAATAGCAGGAAAATTGTTACACAACATGAAGATTTTGCCAGTAATCTTAAATTTTGTCTGATCCTCAAATAAACCACGTGCTTCTACATCATCCTCTCCTGTGAATTGTTTCATTCTGGAGGTATTAAGTGGTTCACGATCATCAGGTTCTGCCATATAGATAAATCGTTTATTACGAATGGCCATAATATCAGGATTGGCTGCACCTGATTCTGGTCTTTTACGTGTTAACACAGTAGATTGTAAACTGGATGCATAATCACCAAGTGCCATAGACATTAAATCAACTAATTTGGATTTACCATTACCACCAACTCCAATCCATGTTTCATAGGTTTGTTCTTTATTGGCACCTTCTAAACATGATGCCAATTTACGCCACATATAAGAACGAAGTTCGGTTCGTGGAAAGACTTTTGTCATGAAATCATCTATTTCTGCATGAATAGGCGCTTGATCAGGATCATTTGGATTATATTCTACATAATCAATGGGATCACAGTTTTTAGTAGTATGACGACCTGCCATAAAGGTAATAAAGTCTGTAGGTTCTGCATTTCGAAAGTTGACATAGTATTCTTGTGTTCCATCATCCTTTGTTCGAATGGCATGCAGATCAATGACACCATTATTGAAGCCAATTAAATATTCATTTGCATTTAGTTTTTGAGTAAATTCTTCTTCATAGAATAAACAAATACAATCTTTCATGACAGAATCTTTAAAGCCAGATTGATAAAGAGACTTTTCGACGTCAAATAGTTTTTTAAGACGTGCATTTTCCCATGATGTCTTTTGTTCATCATTGATACTAATAATTCGTTCACGAATTTTTGAACGTGTATCCGCAATGACTTGAGCTACTTCAGTTGTTAACTTACTACGTAATTCAATACCTTGTGGAAGTTTTTTCCAATAGGTACCTGTAAAATGATACCATTCTACTTTTTTGGAGTCAACGGATGCACAATAATTATTTTCATACATTCGTTTCATAAGTCGAGCAATATGGGTATGAGTAGAATCTACTTGACTTTCTACAAAGTAGATAAAGCTATCTTTCATAATTTCATTATATTTGTCTGCATTATCTTGTTTGGCCCACATATGCAAGGAACGATACGTAAAACTTTTTTCATGATGAGAATGTCCCCAACGTCTTTTCCAGTCACGAAGTAATTGATTGACATTATTACCAGCTGCTTTACCTGATTTGTTACTAAATTCCATCCAAATATTAAACATTTCTTCAGAGGAATCGATGCTATTAAGGCACCAACCAACTTCAAGCCATGATTGATAAGAGTTGGCTCTGTCTTCTGATAAACATTCTGTTGCTAAACGTTTAATAACCATAATTTTATCACGTTCCAATTGTTCATGCACATTATTTGTATTGGAAACGACAAGAGGAATTTCAATAGGGGCAGTTTCTTCTACTGCGGATGTAATTTGAGAGCGTCTACCAGTACAATAGTCGAGACGTGTTTGCCATTCTTCTTGATGTTCTTCTTGAAAGAAAATAGAATCAGAACGTAAGTTATAACGAATGGATAATAATTCTAAGAGTTGACGAGGAGTATAAGTGGAGGTATCTTCTTCATAGAATGTTTCAGTTTGTGGATCATAAACATAGACCGAATCAAGGGAATAAGCGGGAATATCAGGTTTGGATTCACCATAGAAGAACCAACCATTCTTTTTAACGATTGCTTCATCAAATACATCTTTGTCTGCGTTAACATAACCTGTTTCTTTAAAGCTTTCGCCAAGATTAGTTAGTTCAAGGGAACGATGACGAAGAACTTGTTGATGTTCAGAGTGTAGAATCAAGTCAGGACATTGAATATGAACACCATCTTTAATAGAACGGTTTGTAGTAGTTGTTTTCTTGTCTTCATAAGGTGCTGGACGTAATGTAATAAAGAATCGAAGAGTTTTATAGTTATCAAGTTTGTAAAAGTGTGTTAAGTTTTGGACATATTTTTCAACAAAGTTATGAATATGGGATAGTTTAAATTGTCTTTCTAAGGCTCGTTCTGCGGGATATTTGAAATCTAAATCAATGAGAATGGGGGTATGGAGATCTGTTCGACGTTGTTCAACAAGGTTAAGAGGACGTCTGTGGTTATTAAATAGATAGTCATGGAGATGATCGAGGAAAACAGGATATTCTTCATCTTTTACGTAAAACTTTCCTCGCATGGTTCCCATACCCGTAAAGGAGCATGATTCACCTTTTTCGGTGACTCGATGAGAGTCGAGAAATAACCCAAAAGGGGTTTCAAGGAAGTTTTCGATGATAGTTGGCATGTTGTTACGACTTATCATCCCCTTTTTTGGGAGGTCAATTTTTTTATTTCCAAAAATCATCATTGAATATATCTTCTTTATTTCATATTAAAAAATGCAATATTCATTTGAATTAACATATCAACCATATTAGAATCTATTGGAAATAATAAAAAACAAGAATTGGTTGGTTTATCAGTTGGTAATAATACCGAATTTTTGTACCATTTATTACTTGAAAAAATATGATAGTTTTTAAAAGAAGAATGTTCTAATTCAATGATGTTGTTGTTTTTAAACATCATGTACGTATAAGGAAATATGTGTTGGTTTGATAATAAATATCGTTTATGTGTATTCCATAAAGGATATCGAAAATGACCATCCATAATATGATTATGAAGGGGGTGAGTGGTACATTGAAAGGGTAAAAAGTATAGTTGAGATTCTACAATAAATTTTGGTCGATGTAGATGTGGTAGTATGGAATGAGGCCGTAAAATTTTTCGTGTAGAATGAAAGACGATAGGATTAGGCATAATAAATAAAACATAAAAGTGTTTAGGTTATTGTGTAAAAAATTTGATGGAAACCAGTTCAGAGATATAAGTAGAACGCCATCATGAAAGAAAGTGATTTTTGTCCAACTTGTCGTTATTATTTATATTTGCGTCAGGAAGATGCAGATGAGGAAAAGGGAGCTGAGGAGGTTCTCCGACGAATATGCCGAAACTGTGGATATGAGGAAGAAGATAAACAAGGTGGCTTGATATTGGAAATTGATTTGAAAGAAAAAACATCGGAAGGTTATAAAATTTTGTTAAACGAATTTACAAAACAAGATCCAACACTTCCTCATGTAAATACCATTAAATGTCCAAACTCAGGTTGTCCTACCAATACCAGTGGTGTTGAAAAAGATGTTATCTACATAAAATATGATGCTGTTAATTTAAAATTCCTGTATATTTGTAATAAATGTGATTATCAATGGCGTTCAAAGGCATAAATGAATACTAAAATGATATTTATTTTTTATTGGATACGTTTTTGTTCATGTTTTTGGATGACTTGAAAGATAATTTGTTTGGCTTCTAATAATTCTTGTGCGGTGGGAATAATGAAATCTTCCGAACCATCTGGACCAGGATCCCATTTTTTACAAAATTCCTCCAATATTTCTTTTTCAATTAAACTAACATCTTCTACATGACATTGTAAAATTAAATAAATTTCAGAACCTTTTGTATATTTATGAAGACGAGTAATTCGAGTATCAGGGCATTGTGAGGTTCTACCAACTTTATAAATTTGTCGATGAAGTGATTTGAATTCTCGAGTACGAACCAAATAAATATAACCATGTTTTTCATCCGTCGAATATGTCATACCTTTCATAATTCTTCGACGCTGTCCTTGTTGAACAGCAACGATTACTTGTTTCGTTTCCGTAGATGGCTCAATGACTTCATTTTCCTCTTCATCGGTATCATAATCGGTTTTCATCTTGATATCTTGATCTAAAAAAGTCTTTTTGTCTTTTCCACATTGAAAAACACAAAAAAACTTGCTGAGGGTGGACAACCTTTTGCCACACAAATGCATAACAAAGGAAACAAGTACCCAGACTCGTTTTACGCCCGTCTATATCATAAATTTTACTCTATCATATAAACACCAAATACGTATAATACAAAATTAAAAATATTTATATAAATATAACTTATTTATTTCATAACACTTATTTGGATTTTGTATTACATTTCTTTTTTCAAAGAAACACAATACCCTATGATTGTTAGCATAAGGACTATTTTTTTGACGATTTCAAAGAAATTGTCTCATTACTCTAAAAGAGTGCGAGGATATTGCTGTATGTTTCCATCCTACATGATTGTTCATTCCTTCAGCGAACGGTGCGTCGAAAATAATCATCGCGGTGTTCTAATAGAATGTTGTAGTATAATACTACATAACCAACAAATTGGCAAACAAATCAAGAGTAGTATTTTGATAAGAAATACTCAGGAAACAAATGTCATGGATTTATATATATAAATATAGGGGATGCGTTGCGCAAGACGCGTAAGTTTATTAGGTGTGTAAGTGAAATATGTGTTTATTTTGTTTTGTATTTTTCCGTATCTTTTTATTTTGATTTGGTTTTGGACTTTTTATTGACTTGATGTTTGGATATCAGTATTCAGGGTTTTTGCTATATTTTTTTGTTTGCTGTATAAATACAATCCAAACGAATCTTTATCAAATGGTAGCGCACTGTATTCAGGTTTTAATAGATGGGAAAGTATCTTTTAAAAAATTGCTGTATGAATACACATTTGAAAAACATTCTTTTGAGGAGGTTTCTCCTATCAAGAGGTTATAAATTAGTCTTTAAGTTCCTTTCTTAAGGATGAAGTTGATTCCAAATGGTTCGAATCGGATCGTATCGAACATCATCCAAAATGCTACGAAGACCTTCTAATGGTGTACGAACTTGAACTCCACTTGTTTGCAGTACTTTTAACAAACTTGGACTCCATCCTGATAATTGAACGACACCTTCCTCTTTTGCTTTTGCATGAAAATCATTAAATGCTGCTCTTAAATTCCAAATGACAATTCTTGGAACCTTCCAACCCTTTCCTTTACCCCACACCTGCTCTCCTCCATGAACAAATGCCTCCTTAATTTTCTGTAACTGCGACTTCCATACAGACTCTTTTTTTGAATTATCTGTATCACTATCACTATCACTATCACTATCACATAAATTATAAGATGTACAACTCTTACTTGCACTATCAAATCCCATATCTGTCAATACAATTAGGTTTTCAGGTTCTTCTCCAACGGGTACACGATGTTCTACCATTTTTTGAACAATCGACATACTTGCTTTGTAAAAATTTGTATTTAATCCAACACCCAAATGGCCATCAATGGATTCCACTTTTTCTTGAAGAGTGCTTAATCCAGCAAAAGAATGCCATGTTGGACTTTGATCAAATGTAAGAATATGGTCTTTAAATGAATCATGCGTCACTTCTGAAATAAGAATACCAAGTGCCAATGAAATGAGTTTAGGAAGTCCATCCATCGAACCACTAAAATCACACATCGCAATCGACTTTCCAAGTCCACCAAGTTCTAATGTCTTTTCACGAATTGAATTCCATTGACCCTGGTTTATTTCATGTTCTTCTTTGGATGTTCTTGAAGATAATGTAATGGTAACAAGTTCATGTGGTAAGATGACATTGGCACCATGAGCCATCTTTTTTCCAGATTTTAATTCTTCAATAAACTCTAAAAAATTCTTACGACATTGATTTCTATCTTTATCTTCTGGATATCGTAATGTCTCATCATCCTTACTTTTCACTGGTTTGTTTAAGAATGCATTTTTATGAATCTTCATACATCGTCCTGGAACCACCTCTGGAATAATCTTTGACCAACTCTTATTACACATATTAATTTCAACAGTCTTAAGAACCTTGTTTAAAGAACTAACTTCCTTACGATAAGTAATTAATCTCTTTTTTTCAGAAGGAATATCATCATAAATATACTTGGCAATCTTCTTGGCTAATTCAGGCTGAGATTGTTCACGAGGTAACCATTTTGCAAGTAAGGATAATCCCTTTAATTGACCTTTTTCTTGCTTTTCCTTATCTTCCAAAAATATCTTTTTAACAACTTCTAAAACATTCGTTTCCAGTTCTGGAACATATTTTATAATATTCCACATGTCTTTCCAACATCCATACTCAGGAACAAGAGGAAGTAAATGGATAACAACGGTTTTATCAAATTGATAAAGAGAATGTAAAAACTGAAAGAAAAGATTACGTTCTCCTTTTCCTCCACGAATATCTCTTGTTTGAAATGCCATGACAAATAAATCACGTTGTTCCTCCAAAGTTCCATTCTTAAAAATAGTTTCAACATGTTGTTGAATATAATCAGAATTTATATCACGAACAAGCATAGTAAACAAGGTAAGAAGGTAACTTTCAACACCCTTTTCTGTATAAACATCTTCACCATTTACACCTTTCTTCATTACATCCTTTGTATTCATCATTGCTTGTACAAATGCCATTTGATAACTATCATAATTAAATAAAGTATGCTTTAAATTATATAAATTACAAATAATATGACTTAAAAGATTGTATAGGTATTTAATAAAAGGAATGAAGACGGTGCATTTTTTTATTCAAGGTCAATTTGGTAATAATTTATTTCAGTATTTTGCAGCAGAGATTATTCGTAAAATTTTTAACTATGATGAAGTAAAACCAACCTTTGTATTGAATTTGGAATTTAATAATTTAATTGATGATGTGAAATTTAAGCAAATTATTACAAAGTATATGAATGGGGAGGAATTAGAGATTGATAGACGTCGTGATATTTTATTGCTTGGATATTTTCAGCGTTCGGAAATTTTAAAGTTTGAACGAAATTTCGTTCGTGGATTGTTCCGAGCTGAAAACATGAATCATATTAGCAATCGTATTCAAATTGGTAATATTGTAAAATATCAAACAAAACATACGGTTCAACCATCTGAAAATGATTTAGTACTACATTTACGTTGTGGAGATTTTTGGGATCATACATTAAATCGTTCCCAAATTTATCATCCTACTTTTTTAAAACAAATTATTCAATCTATCCATTATGATAGGTTATTTATTGTTTCCAATCCAGCTGATTTTGATTGGGAAAAGGAATATTATCATGAATTTGAGGAATTAAAGCCAACATGGATTCAAGGAAATTTAGGAGATGATTTTGATTTTTTATTGAAAGCTAAAAAAATAATTACTTCTGCATCCACTATGTCATGGTTAGCCGCCTATTTAGGTAATGCAAAGGAAATTCATATTCCTTATAATAACTATTATGGAGGTTTTGAAAGCTGTGAACAAAGTTTAGCAGAGTTTAATGATAACTGTAAGGTATATCGTGATGTGGATTATTGGTTCCCTAAGAAGTCATCTTAAGAAAAGTATCCTTTAATTCTCCTGTAGTGAAAAGGAGGATATTCTGTTATTTTGTAATATGTATCTTTTGCTGCAAACAAACCACCAGAATACAATATCCATGAAGCAACTAACGTTCCATATGCCAAGAAAGTAATCGTTTGGGTATAAGGCATGCGACGCTCCCATAATATTTTTTTTAATAAAGCTGGTTTGCTTGAAGCAATCATACCAGATTTATGATAATAAAATCCATTTTTATAACGATAATGAGAAACTTGTAAGGGAAAACTGATTGGAACACTTTCTAATGGAATATGATAGTCGTTGAACACTTTTTCAAAGTTATCTGGATTATTAATATAAGTCTTCTTTTCAAAACTTTGTTGGATGTCTTCTTTATCATCAATTTGTTGGAACTTAGGATAAGTTTTATCTTTCTTATTCGAAGTATAATTGGTGCATAATAGATTTTTGGAGGTATGACTGCCACCAAGAATGGGAAATATAAGAGGCCCTAGATTGATAAAGAATGGTGCATCGATACTTTTTTCATAATGATAGACCTGAATACCTTTCATTTCTTGTGGTTCATGACCTAACTCCTTTTCAATCTTAGGAGTCATTTTTGGAAGCCACCATTTTAAGTTAACAAATGGATATAGTAAACCAGCCACGTATGGAATTTCAATACCTGTAATCATTTTTATATATCTTATGAATTGTATGGTATAACTTCAAATTTTTGAATTAGGTTTTCCTCAGTTGTAAATCGTTGACAATTCGATTAGGGCAGCAATTAAAGCTGGTAATATTTTCATTTCCTGTTAAAAAATATAACCATTTTTTTGAATTTTCTTTATCTTTTCGCATGAAATGACACATATTTGATCCAGGAATATCCAGCCACTGTTCAAATAAAGTAAGTAATTGTGAAGGTAATTTTGAATGATAATCAATATAGAGAAATGCTAAAAATAAATAGATATCGCGACCTTCTTTAGGACAAGGGTCTGATTTGGAATAAACAGTACTAAGAGAAATATTGGCAATATGTGTTTCGTTAGAACCTAAACAAGAAAATCCAAAATCGATAAAGGTTAATGAATGTTTTGAGTCAATTTCTAATTGTTCTTTATCAATAATTAATTTTTTACGAATAGGAATATCATGTTCAACAATTAGGAAATTACTTGGTTTTAAGTCACGATGATTAATACCAAGAGAGTAACTTAAATGCCAAATCATGGCACAAAGTTGTAATAAGCAGTCAATAATAACATTGGGTAAAAGGGAGGTTGGAAGTGATTCAAGATATTTATCAAGGGTGATGGAGCCATAAATTTGTTCCATGGCAAAGCAAATGGATTGATCATGTAATTTGAAGATACATAATGGTTTTGGGGCACCTGTCGGAAAACCAATATTGTATAAATGATCATGAACAAGTTTTTGAATACAAGCTTCATAGAAAA
>Ga0214923_10006506_pt1 | contig 13107 bp, 9 predicted proteins | sample LL1510_MetaG_FD_177993 | JGI IMG/M metagenome (GOLD analysis project Ga0214923, IMG submission 177993) | Freshwater microbial communities from Lake Lanier, Atlanta, Georgia, United States - LL-1510 | ecosystem: Environmental > Aquatic > Freshwater > Lake | place: USA: Georgia | collected 2015-10-15
GGTTTTACTAAGTAAGCCATTACGCCAGCAGCATTTGCTCTATCAATCAATTCGCGCTGACTAAAGGCGGTGAGCATCACGATTGGTACTTCACCACGCAACTCTTCTGCAGCGGTGATGCCATCCTTCAATGGCATTTTGACATCAAAGAGCGCGATATCTGGTCTCTGTTCCCGGACTACAGTCACCGCATCATGACCATTTGAGGCTTCACCAACAACCTCGTACCCCTCGCGCTCTAACATTTCCACGAGGTCCATTCGAATCAACGCTTCATCCTCTGCGACCACGATTCTCATCGCTGAGAGGGATGGCCCGGAGGTTTGCGCTGCAGAATTCACGTGCCCCGAGTCGGATTCGAACCGACACTATGCAGTGTTTGAGACTGCCCTCTCTACCGTTGGAGTACCGAGGCGTTCGTAACTCATGCTCACTCGAAGCGCCGAACGTACCCAGTTTACCGGTAGGCGGGAGCAATACCACCCACAGCATCTCCCACGCGATGTACTCTCATCGCATTGGTTGAGCCGGGAATACCAGGTGGACTGCCGGCAACAATCACGATGTACTCACCGATCCCCGCTCGAGCAGAATCTAACAGGGCAGAGTCGATCTGTTTAACCATTTCGTCGGTGTGCTTTGTTGGTGGAATCAAAATCGGCTCCACTCCCCATGAGAGAGCTAATTGATGTGCGGTGCTCACTTCAGGGGTGAGAGCAAGGATGGGAATCACGGAGCGAAGTCGAGACATACGTCGCGCTGAATCACCACTCTGTGTGAAAGCGACGAGAAATCTCGCTCCAACCATTGCGCCCACCTCAGCAGCAGCTTTGGTAATTGCGCCAGCTTTTGTATGTGGATTGTGGCGAAGTGGTGCAACCTGTGCCAACGCTTCCTCCTCTATTTTTGCAATGATTCGGGACATGATGGAGACCGCTTCAATGGGATACCTCCCAACGCTCGTCTCACCAGAGAGCATCAACGCATCGGCCCCATCAAGAACGGCATTTGCACAATCGGTCGCTTCGGCGCGGGTAGGCGTTGGCGCGGAAATCATCGACTCCAACATTTGAGTAGCAACAATTACTGGCTTGGCATTTTCGCGCGCAGCAATAATGCACTTCTTTTGCACCAGAGGTACCTCCTCGATGGGAAGTTCCACCCCAAGATCTCCACGAGCCACCATCAATCCATCAAAAGCACTTACTATTTGATCAAGATTTGAGACCGCTTGCGGTTTTTCAATCTTTGCAATAACGGGAATTCTTATCTTTAATCGATCCATCACCGCATGCACGCCCTCAATATCTTCTGCGGTTCTCACAAAAGAGAGCGCAATTAAGTCAACTCCAGCACCCAACGCCCATTCCAGATCAGTAATATCTTTTGGGGAGAGCGCTGGCACAGAGAGGGAAGAACCTGGGGCGTTAATCCCCTTGTTATTACTAATCAATCCGCCATTTCGCACAGTAGTGTAGATTTCGCTGCCATTAATTTTTGATACCTGAAGCCTGACTTTTCCATCATCAATTAACAAAATATCGCCAGGAACGCAATCCTTCGCCAAGTCTTTATAGGTAGAACTTGCGCGTAAGCTATCGCCAATAATCTCTTCCATAGTGATGATAAAAGAGGCGCCATTTTTTAATTCATGGATACCTTCTGCAAATTTACCGAGTCTGATTTTCGGTCCCTGTAAATCAGCAAGCACTGCGACGTAAGCGCCACGTTTCTCTGATTGAGCGCGAACATTACTAAGCAACTCTTCGTGTTCACTCCGATGCCCATGCGAGAGATTAAGGCGCGCAACATTCATTCCGGCATCAATTAACGCACCGATTAGTTCAGCTGAAGACGTTGCAGGTCCCAACGTGCACACTATTTTTGCGCGACGTTGGAGAGCCATCTCTTCTCCCTTAAACCATCAACGGTCTGGCGTTAGGCTCGATCGGCGCTGGTAACTGAGTGCGACCCATGAGGAATCGATCTACTGCAGCAGCAGCTGAACGCCCCTCGGCAATGGCCCACACAATTAATGACTGGCCCCGACCAGCATCACCGGCAACAAAAACGCCTGGAACTGAGCTCTGATATTCGCTGTTCCGAGCCACGTTGCCCCGAGCATCAAGGTCCACTCCCAGTTGCGCGATGAGAGGTGATTTCTCAACGCCAGTAAAGCCCATTGCCAGGAAGACATAATCAGCGGGTATTTCTCTTTCGCTTCCAGGCACTTTCTCGAACTTCCCATTGATAAGTTCCGTTTCGACAATTCGAAGCGCACGTAAATTTCCATTTTCATCGCCGAGGAACTCTTCAGTGGATACTGAATACACTCGCTCACCCGCTTCTTCGTGGGCGCTCGATACTCGATAAATCATTGGATAGGTTGGCCACGGTGCGGATGCGGGACGCTCGTCGCTTGGTCTCGGCATAATTTCTAATTGAGTAATACTTGCCGCCCCTTGTCGAATTGCTGTGCCAAGGCAATCTGCGCCGGTATCGCCGCCGCCGAGGATGATAACGTGCTTACCTTTCACATCTATAGGCGATTGAGTTATTTCACCCAATCCAAGTTTATTTCCCCAAGGCAAATACTCCATCGCCTGGTGCACTCCCTTGAAATTTCTTCCAGGAACTGGAAGATCGCGCCACTGAGTTGCGCCAACAGCAAGGACTACAGCGTCGTAGCGGGTGCGAAGTTGCTCTCCCGTTAATTCTTCACCGACATTTACGCCGGCTCGAAAACGAGTTCCCTCTTCTTTCATTTGCGCAAGTCTGCGATCGAGAATCACCTTCTCCATTTTAAATTCTGGAATTCCATAACGGAGCAAGCCACCAATTTTTTCAGCACGTTCGTAGACTGCGACGGTGTGGCCTGCTCGAGTGAGTTGTTGAGCTGCAGCGAGTCCAGCTGGACCAGAGCCAACAACAGCAACAGTCTTTCCTGTTAAGCGGTCAGGAATTAGCGGAGTGACTCCCCCAGATGCGAAGGCCTCTTCGATAGTGCGAAGCTCTACTTGTTTGATTGTCACGGCATCTCGATTTATCCCAACAACGCACGCTGTTTCACATGGCGCTGGACATAACCTTCCGGTGAACTCAGGGAAATTATTTGTTGCATGAAGTCGTTCGATTGCTTCGCCAACTTCACCGCGCCAAATTAAGTCGTTCCATTCAGGAATGAGATTTCCAAGTGGGCATCCTTGGTGGCAGAATGGAATACCGCAATCCATACAACGCCCCGCTTGTTTCTGTAGCTCCGCAAAAGGTTGCTCTTCATACACCTCATGCCAATCGCGAATTCGAATATCAACCGGGCGACGTTTTGGCGTCTCCCGAGGAGTTTTCATAAAGCCAGTGGGATCAGCCATGAGTTGCCTCCATCACATAAGTTTCGCGAGGTAATCCCTCTTTCTCTGCCCGATCCATTGCAGCGAGAACGCGAGCGTAGTCACGCGGCATCACGAGAGAGAATCTTTCAACCGCAGCTCCCCAATCGCTCAATAATTCTGCCGCGATATCAGAACCACTCTCTGCGTTATAGCGAGAGAGGATTGAATGAAGTAGCGACTTATCGCTCTCGGTCGGAATTAGTACATCCACCATCTCGCCGTTGATATTTGCAGGATTGATATCGAGAATAAATGCGCGCCCACCAGACATGCCGGCAGCAAAATTTCGACCAGTGCGACCAAGTACTACGACCACTCCTCCAGTCATATATTCACAACCGTGATCGCCAACGCCCTCAACGACGGCGGTTGCACCTGAGTTGCGGACGCAGAAACGCTCACCCACCACTCCTCGAATAAATATGTCACCTGAAGTTCCGCCATAACCGATTACATTGCCCGCAATTACATTCTCATGTGCAGCAAACTTCGCTCGCTCATCCGGCTGGACGACAATCGTTCCTCCAGAAATGCCCTTACCGACATAGTCGTTTGCATCTCCATAAAGTCGGAGCGTGATGCCACGTGGAATGAATGCGCCAAATGATTGACCCGCCGAACCATGGAAGGTGAGATCAATAGTTCCTGGAGGCAATCCTACGCCACCATATTTACGGGTCACTTCAGCGCCGAGCATCGTGCCAACCGTTCTATTGACGTTTCGAACGTCAAGACTTGCTCGAACCGGTTGCGCATCAAGTAGCGCGCTCTTTGACAGTGCGATCAATTCGTTGTCAAGGGCTTTATCAAGACCATGATCTTGTCTATTGATTGCATAACGAACGCCCGGTGCCGGTGGCACGAGAAGTGGCGTGAGATCTAATCCCGATGCCTTCCAGTGATCGACAGCCTTCTTCGTATCTAGAACCTCGACCTGGCCAACTGCCTCTGCAATGCTCCGGAAACCGAGTGATGCGAGGATCTCGCGCACCTCTTCGGCGATGTACTCAAAGAAGGTTTGAACAAACTCTGGCTTTCCCGAGAACTTCTCACGAAGAGCAGGATTCTGCGTTGCCACTCCAACAGGGCAGGTATCTAAGTGACAGACTCGCATCATGATGCAACCAGAGACCACAAGTGGTGCCGTTGCAAAACCAAACTCTTCTGCACCAAGTAACGCCGCGATAACGACATCTCGTCCAGTTTTTAATTGACCGTCAGTCTGAACAACTATTCGGTCGCGAAGTCGGTTAAGCATTAGCGTTTGCTGCGTCTCTGCAAGACCTAACTCCCAGGGCGCGCCGGCGTGCTTTAGCGAGGTAAGTGGAGATGCGCCCGTGCCGCCATCGTGTCCAGAAATGAGAACAACATCTGCATGAGCCTTACTCACTCCAGCTGCAACAGTTCCTACGCCGACCTCAGCGACCAATTTGACGTGAATTCGAGCATCTTTATTGGAATTCTTTAAATCATGAATAAGTTGCGCTAGATCTTCGATGGAATAAATATCGTGATGAGGTGGTGGAGAGATCAATCCAACTCCAGGGGTGGAGTGTCTGGTCTTTGCCACCCAGGGGTATACCTTCTGGCCGGGCAGCTGCCCGCCTTCACCTGGTTTGGCTCCTTGGGCCATTTTGATCTGCAGATCATCAGCATTAACTAAATATTCACTAGTGACGCCAAAGCGACCACTTGCCACTTGTTTGATAGCAGAGCGCTTTGAATCCCCATTGGGAAGTGGAATGTAACGCTCTGGATCTTCGCCACCTTCACCAGTATTGGATTTACCGCCAAGACGATTCATCGCGATGGCGAGAGTTTCATGCGCTTCTTTAGAAATGGAACCATAGGACATCGCACCAGTTGAGAATCGCTTCACAATCTCGCTCACCGGCTCTACCTCTTCCAATGGAATTGGCTTCCGGTTTGGTGCAAGCTCGAAAAGTCCTCGTAACGTCATTAAATCTTTTGAACGATTATTTACTTTATCTGTGTAGTTCTTAAAGACTTCAAACTTCCTCGTCCTCGTTGAATGTTGCAATAAGAAAACGGTTTCCGGGTCGAATAGGTGTGGCTCGCCATCTCGGCGCCATTGGTACTCCCCGCCGGTAGGAAGCTTTTTCGTTCCTGGAATCTCTCCTCCAGGCGGATAGGCGATTTGGTGGCGGGCAATCGCTTCGCTAGCAATTACTTCAATATCAATTCCGCCAAGTCGTGAAGTGGTGCCGGTGAAGTACTCATCAACAACGCGCTGCGCTAGACCAATAGCTTCAAAAACTTGAGCTCCGGTATAGGAGGCGATTGTGGAGATACCCATCTTGGACATTACCTTCAAGACACCTTTGCCGAGCGCTTTAATTAAATTGCGTACCGCTTTCTCAGGAGAGATATTTGTGATTTCCCCTTGATGGACGAGATCTTCAACGCTTTCCATCGCTAGGTATGGATTCACCGCTGCCGCACCATAACCAAGTAAGAGCGCAACATGATGAACCTCTCGAACATCGCCCGCTTCAACAACAAGTCCCACTTGGGTTCGGCGTTGTTCTCGAATGAGATGATGGTGAATTGCAGCGGTAAGAAGTAGAGATGGGATTGGCGCATTATCGGCATCGCCATCGCGATCGGATAGAACAATTATTCGAGCGCCATTCGCTATTGCGGCGCTTACTTCACTCTGGAGCTCTTTAATTCTTGCTGCAAGCCCCGCTCCACCCTCTGAGACAGAGAAGAGGCCGCGCACGATGTGTGACTTAAATCCACTTTGAGTTTTATCTGCGTTGACGTGAATGATCTTTGCTAATTCATCATTATCAATAACTGGAAACGGTAGGAGAATTTGGCGACAAGATTCTGGTCCTGGATCCAAGATGTTGTGCTCGGGCCCAATCGTCGCGCTTAAGCTCGTTACCAACTCTTCGCGAATTGCATCAAGCGGTGGGTTTGTAACTTGTGCGAATAGTTGTGTGAAGTAATCAAAGAGCAAGCGGGGCTTATTTGATAACGCTGCAATTGGCGAGTCGGTTCCCATGGAGCCAAGCGGTTCAAGACCCGAGCGGGCCATCGGAGTAAGAAGAATTCGCAACTCTTCTTCGGTATATCCAAAGGCGCGCTGACGACGAATGACTGAAGCATGTGGGTAGACAATATGTTCCCGGGCCGGCAAATCTTCGAGTTTTACAATTCCCTCGTCGACCCATTCTCCGTACGCGGCGCCCCTTGCGAGGTTTGCTTTAATCTCTTCATCTTCAATGATTCGTCCCTGTTCAATATCGACAAGGAACATTTTTCCGGGTTGGAGTCGACCTTTTCGAACAACAGATGCTGCGGGAATGTCGAGCACTCCTACTTCGCTTGCGAGAACTACTAATCCTTCATCAGTTACCCAGAAGCGAGATGGTCGAAGGCCATTGCGATCTAGGACTGCCCCGACTTGATGGCCATCAGTGAAGGTCACGCAAGCTGGCCCATCCCATGGCTCTATCAATGATGAATGGAAGGCATAGAAATCTCGGCGCGATTTATCCATCGTGGAGTTGTTCTCCCACGCTTCAGGAATCATCATCAACATCGCATGTGGCAGTGATCTCCCACCTAAATAGAGCAATTCAAGGACTTCATCAAAGGAGGCTGAATCACTTCCTCCCTCTGAAACAATCGGGAAGATTCGTTTGATATTTCCTGGAATTAGGGCGCTATCAAGGAGCGCTTCTCGAGCGCGCATCCAATTTCGATTGCCCTTAACTGTATTGATTTCGCCGTTATGTGCAATGTAACGATATGGGTGGGCAAGCGGCCAGGAAGGGAATGTATTTGTAGAGAAGCGAGAGTGGACTAATGCAAGCGGAGATTCAACACGTTTATCGGAGAGCTCTGGAAAGAACTCTTCTAATTGACCAGTGGTAAGCATTCCTTTGTAGACCAATGTTTGTGTTGAGAGAGATGGAAAATAAATTTCTTGTGAATGTTCTGCTCGTTTACGGAAGCAGAAGAGAAGTCGATCAAGAATCAATCCACTCTCTTGTTTTGCTCCGGAAAGAAAAATTTGTTTGAAGGTTGGCATTACTGATTTTGCGGTCGCGCCAAGCGATGAGGAGTTAATTGGAAGCTCTCGCCATCCAAGAATGCTTAAGCCCTCTTCATCGGCGAGCGCAGAGAGGTCTTTGACAACCGCTGCCGCTTTTTCTTCATTCGCTGGCAAAAAGGTAATACCAACGCCATAACTTCCCGATTCAGGGAGCGGGAAAGGTAGAACCTCTCTGAAGAAGCGATCGGGAATACGTATCAAAATGCCGGCGCCATCACCGCTATCTGGCTCAGCGCCTGATGCACCACGATGTTCCATATTTCGAAGCGCTGTTAATCCCAATGCGACGATGTCATGTCGAGCTTGGCCAGTCAGGGTGGCAACCATGGCAACGCCACAAGCGTCTTTCTCTAATTTAGGGTCGTAGAGACCTTGTGCAACTGGAACCGCAGAAAAATGATGAATGGCCATACTCATCCCCCAAACTCTTCAGCCAGAAACGAGATGTCAGAGAGCTCTCACAGACGCTCACTGATTTCTCTTCTATACCTGGTAACTGATTACTTTGGGACGACGTTGGCCCAGCAGGAGAATAGTAGCGATTAGAGGCCGCTGATGTGAACCAGGGCGCCGATACCGGAAGTGACGGCCATCGCCAGTGATCCGCCAAATAGGATTCGGATAGTGGGCGGCAAGGGTTTTGTACCTGAAATCATCGCGCCGATAACTCCAGCAAGGGCAAGGCCAAGGATAGTAACGGCGACGATACTTACCCCCCTATTGATAATCGTCGGGATAAAAACGCCGATCATCGGAATCAAGCCGCCCGCGGTAAATGCGGCAGCTGAGGCGATCGCCGCCTGAATGGGGCGCGCTTTGGTGAGGTCATGTTGGCCAAGCTCATCGCGAAGATGAGCCTCGAGGGCGTTGTGATCATGCATCGCCTGGGCAACCTCGAGCGCGAGCTTTTCAGGAACCCCTCGCTCTTCGTAAATTTTCGCTAATTCTCGGAGTTCACCTTGGGGGTCTAACTCCAAATGTTCACGCTCAATCTCCCGATCGGCATTTTCAATATCGCTCTGAGAGCTCACCGACACATATTCACCAACCGCCATGGAGAGCGCACCCGCTGCGATACCTGCAAGGCCTGCGGTGATGACTGTGGCGCGGCCGGTTTGCGCAGCCACAAAGCCGAGCATCAAGCTCGCATTAGAGACCAATCCATCATTGACGCCTAAAACCGCGGCGCGAAGCCACCCCGAGCGATGCGCTCGATGCTCTAAGTTTCGTTGATAGACCTCTTCAAGGGACATGGGCAGAAGGTTAGCGCGCTAGAGGGAAATTGCCGACATTGCCTACTAAGAGTGCGCGGGAGGTTGTCGATTCTCCACGTTCTTCTTATGCCAGCTATGAGCGGTCGCGAAAGTAGCCACCAGGAATACCAGGAGGCTGACCCAAATATTAAAACGGAGACCGAACAATTTTTCGCTGGCATCGATGCGCAGTGTTTCGATACCAAAACGACCGAGTGAGTATGTCGCGACATAAAGCGCGAAAGTTCCACCATGTGCAAGTACTTGGGGCCGTGAGGTCCGTGATAGATATACACAGAGCGCTGCAACAAGTAAACACCAGATGGATTCATAGAGAAAAGTTGGGTGAAAATATGGCGACTGTGAATATCCTGCAGGTCGATATTGCAATGGAACTTCTAAGGCCCATGGGAGATTTGTCGGGCGGCCAAACAATTCGATGTTAAACCAATTTCCCCAACGCCCAAGCGCTTGAGCGAGAACAATTCCTGGCGCAAGTGAATCAATAAATACTGCAAAAGAAGGAAGCGTTGCGGCGCCATCCTCATTCGCTTGCTGTGGGCTCAATCTTTGGATGCGGCGATAGCGTAGATATGCGCCAAGTGCGCCCAAAGAAATCGCTCCCCAAATTCCTAAACCACCTCGCCAAATAGCAATGGCATCGAAAAAGGTTCGCTCGCTATTCCACGATGTAGCCAAATGATAGAGGCGCCCACCAATAATTCCAGCAGGAACAGCCCAATACGCAACATCGGTAACAATCCCAGGTGCTCCGCCGCGTGCGATAAAACGCTTCTCGCCCCAGCGCACCGCAACAATGATGCCGATAATGATGCATAGCGCGTAAAAATGAACCTTTAGTGGTCCGATAGGAATTACGCTAACAGAAGGCGAAGGGAGATACGCCCACTCCATCAGTACGTTACTTGATTCCGTACTTTGCAAGCTGCGCGTTAAATCCATCGGCAGTGTAGTAATTTATCCCTTGCTGATCACTTTCGATTACGTTGCCATCAATAACTATCGTTGGAGTCCCATTGATATTCGCATCACTACCTGCAGCAGCAACGTTTGTTAACCACTTGCGATACCTATCTTTATTTAGACAGGCAGCAAATTTTGTTTCATCGAGCCCGGCGGAAGCAGCCATGGAAATGACATATGGCTTAGTCCAGGTACCCGAGTGTTCTTCTTGCTGATTAGCGTACATAAAGCTTTTATATTCCAAAAACTTTCCTTGTTCGGCTGCGCAACCGCCACCCATTCCAGCGACTACAGATTCATCTCCGAGGAATGAGAGGGTGTGAAAGACCACTTTTGCCTTGCCTTCTTTGGCGACTGAGAGAACTTTTGCGCCATTGGCGGTTTCAAACCGTTTACAGCTTGGGCATTGAAAATCTTCCCATATATCAATCTGTGGTTTCTTGTCAGCATTAAAGACGATGCCGTACCCATCTTCTTTACTCGCCCCTGGTGGTAGCGTGACATTTGATGCGCTCCTATTGCTGACCACAGTGAAAATTCCACCAATGATGACCACGAGTGAGACCATTCCAATAACGATCCACCGGGTGACAGGATCTGGTTCGTTATTACGGCCACCACGCTGTGGTCCACGGTTTTTTGATGCCATCTTTACAGCCTACTTCCCCCGATTATCCAATGCAAAACGTGAGTGGGGTTGAAAATATAAATAGAGAGCAGTAACCGCAAGGGCAATATCTCGAATAATCTCTTGGAGATATCTCGTCTCACCTGCCGCTACCTGGCCGCCGCCCCCAAAGCAACCGCAATCAATTGTCAAGCCCCGAGCCCATGCAGAGCTAATTGCCCCAATAAAAAGAAGCATTAACAGTCCGCAAAGTAAAGCGGAAAGTCGAGTCGCAACTCCAAGTATCAAGAGCAAACCAAGGCCAACTTCGAACCAGGGCAGGATATATCCAAAGAATGATGCAAATGAGTTAGGAAGTAGTTCATAGGCCCGCATTGCTGCAGCGGCTTTATATGGGTATGGAATTTTGATTGCACCAGCAACGAGGAGGACTCCGCCAAGCGCTAGGCGCGCCACTACTCCAATCCACGGCAAAAGATTTTCTTTTGTTTCGTTCATCGGGATACCTTGACTGCGTTCGCTAACGATTGAGCCAAAATCTTTAATCCGGCCAATCCCTCGTTCAACTCTATTCCGAGCAATTCTTTGATAAGTGCGCTACCGATGATTACACCATCAGCATATTTCGCAACTTCGCACGCCTGCTCGGGTGTTGACACACCAAGCCCCACTGCTATCGGCAAATCAGAGACCTTCCGTACGCGCTTTACCAACTCTTCAGCAGAGTTCGAAATTGCGCTCCTCGTGCCCGTTACCCCCATCAGGCTCGCTGCATAGACAAAACCTGAAGTTATTCCCGTTACCTTTTCCAAACGCTCATCTGTTGTACTTGGCGCCACGACAAATATGGTGTTGATTCCCGCCTTGGTAGCGCTCTCTTTCCACGGTCGCGCTTGTTCAAAAGAGAGATCCGGGGTGATTACTCCAGATCCACCGGCGGAGGCAATAGCCTGCGCAAAATTATCAGAGCCAAATTGTTCAATCGGGTTCCAATATGTCATGACCAATCCCGCTGCACCTTTTTCTGTGGTGTGCGCCAACATCGAGAGAACATCTTTTGCCTTCACGCCGTTACGAAGTGAAATATCTGCCGCCTCTTGAATTACGGGACCATCCATGACGGGGTCGCTGTATGGATAACCAATTTCGATTGCATCAAAACCTGCTGCCACTAAAACATCTATTGCCGCCTTGCATCCTTCAAGAGTCGGAAAACCTGCGGGAATGTAACCAATGAGCGCAGCGCGGTTTTCAGCGCGTGCACGAAGCAGTACCTCCTCTAGCGGAGTTTTCACCAACTGCGTGCTCATACCATGCCAAAATATTCAGCAGCGGTTTGAACATCTTTATCCCCGCGACCGCTGAGATTAATGAGCAGCACTGCATCTGGCCCAAGTTCTTTTCCTAATTTCATCGCGCCGGCCAGAGCATGCGCTGTCTCGATTGCGGGGATGATGCCTTCGGTTCGACAGAGTAGAGAGAAAGCCTCCATCGCTTCGCTATCTGTAATGGGCCAATACTCGGCGCGACCAATGTCATGTAAGTGAGCATGCTCTGGACCAACCCCGGGATAGTCAAGGCCTGCAGAGATCGAGTGTGATTCGATCGTTTGGCCATCTTCATCTTGCAACATGTACGAGCGCGCACCATGCAGCACTCCTGGGCGGCCACCAGAAATTGCTGATGCATGGCGACCGGTCTCTAAACCATCTCCACCTGCTTCAAGACCAATAAGTCGGACCCCTTCATCGCTAATGAAGGGATAAAAAATCCCAATCGCATTGGAGCCTCCACCAACACATGCCAGAACCGCTGTTGGTAGCGCACCAGTAAGTTCCAGCACTTGAACGCGCGCTTCATCACCGATGATGCGATGAAAATCTCGAACCATAACTGGGAAGGGATGAGGTCCAGCAACAGTTCCTAATATGTAATGGGTCGTTTCAACATTAGTTACCCAATCGCGCATCGCCTCGTTGATGGCATCTTTTAGAGTTCGCGAACCGGCGGTGACGGGAACAACTGTTGCTCCCAGCAATCGCATTCGGGTCACATTGAGTGCTTGGCGCTCTATATCTTCCTCGCCCATATAGACAACGCACTCAAGGCCAAGAAGGGCAGCTGCTGTTGCCGATGCCACACCATGTTGTCCGGCGCCAGTCTCCGCGATGACTCGCTTCTTTCCCATCCGTTTTGTTAAAAGCGCCTGACCTAAGACGTTATTAATCTTGTGGGAACCAGTGTGATTAAGGTCTTCTCGTTTCAGTAGTACTCTCGCCCCGCCACAGTGTTCAGCAAAGCGATGCGCCTGCGTGAGAATACTTGGTCGTCCGGAATATGTTTTATGAAGGTGATCAAGTTCAGCGGCAAAGAGCGGGTCATCCTTAATTGATGCATGCATTTGGGCTAACTCATCCAGCGCTGCGATGAGAGCCTCTGGCACATATCGTCCGCCATATGGCCCAAAGAGTCCGGTGTCGAGGGTGACCGTCATGGCTATAGCCTACGGACTCTCTCTCGCTCTGCGCGATTTAGAAATTCCTCAATGGTTGCCGCTGGATTGCCATCTTTTACCAGCGCCTCCCCCACCAAAATTCCGCTCGCGCCGCGTGCGCTTAAGGCGCCAACTTCTGCGCTATTGCTTATTCCCGATTCAGCGATGAGCGGAATGGAAGCCGGAACTAGCGGGGCTAGCGCGGCGAAAGATTCTGGGTTTATCTCCAAAGTTTTTAAATTTCGAGCATTGATCCCCAACAGGTCAAT
>Ga0214923_10006507_pt1 | contig 13105 bp, 20 predicted proteins | sample LL1510_MetaG_FD_177993 | JGI IMG/M metagenome (GOLD analysis project Ga0214923, IMG submission 177993) | Freshwater microbial communities from Lake Lanier, Atlanta, Georgia, United States - LL-1510 | ecosystem: Environmental > Aquatic > Freshwater > Lake | place: USA: Georgia | collected...
TTAGAAAAAGTACAGCAGATGCTACGGGCATACAAGACAAATTGGATATGTCTCAAGTCAAAATTAAACGTGCCGTAGTTAACGGATTGTTAGTGTTTATTCCGCATTACAATGGAGAGCGTATGGGAGCATTTAGATTGCGGCCCGTTGCTGGAGGATATCGCATCAAAGAAACAGTGTTGTATGATCGCTATCGCAATCAAGGTGTTGGCAAAGCCATGTATCGATACATGATTCACAAATTGAAAGAACAAGGTGATCGTTTGTATTCGGATTCTTATCAATCTGCAGAAGCCGCAGGGGTATGGGATGCATTGGTTCGAGCAGGTGTTGCGGTAAAATTGCCGGATGGTACATATGCCGGTGCAGAAAAATAAACTACATAATATTTATTAATAAAATGGGATAAAATATTTATTAATAAAATGGGATAACGATGAATTTATTAGAAAATTTAAAAAGATATGGTGTAAAAAATCTTCATTTGTTTGAAACACAAAATTTAGAACAACTTATAATGAATTTCAAACCAAAAAAGAAAGGTGGAAAAATTATATTACGTTCGACAAACGGTAGTTTAACAAGTAATGATACTGATGTAAATAATCAACAAGAACTTTTTGATAATGATCAAGATCAACCTGGAATACACGTAGGAGATGTAAAATTTACTAAAAATGATTATTCAACTACCTATAAAGGTTTAACAGTTACTTATCAATCTGAGACTGGACCTAAATCTAAAGAAATAGTTGATCAATATACTTGTACACAATTTTTAAAAGAAAATCCCGATCAAATTCATGTATTAGTAATATAAATAAATTATGAAAAAATTAAAAGATATATTATTAGAAAAATATGCTTGGGAACGTAAACCGGGTAAAGGATTGCCAACGTTGGCTGAAGTTCAAGCTGAATATGAAAAAAATGAAGCAGCAGATCCGTTAAAAGCCAAAATTGCTAAATTGGAAAAAGAAATTGCCGACATTAAACATCAATACTATAGTGATGCTAATTTAACTGCAGAAAAATCGCAGCGACTTAGAAAGCAATGGGGTGAAAAAGACCGAGAATTGAAACGAGCAAAACGAGAAGATAGAACCGGGTCTCCAGGATATAATCCAAATCCAGAACGAAGAAAACCAACATCGCCAAGTTCAAAGCCGCAACCTCGATGGCAAGATTCAGATGGTGATGGTACGTGGTATGAACCAGGAGATGATGTAAAAGAATCTATCAAAGAAGCACATGATGATAGCGGCATTTTGGATTTAGTTGAAAAAGCTGAAAACATGGTGCAAAATTTACGTAGAAACATGGCTACTAACAGCGTATTGCGACGTGATGAAAAAATGGGATATCTTCAAGCATATGATGAATTGCTAGACGTACTTAGTGATATTGGCTTTGAAGCTGAACGAGATTAAACGAGCCTGCTACCTTAGGCAAAACATTGTTCAATGTTGAAAGAGTGCGGCAGAAATGTTGCACTTTTTTTGTGTTCGATATTTATTAATAAAGGATATCAATGAAACTAAAATCATTACTACAACAACATAATATTAAACAATCATCAACAAGCAAAAAATATAGATTGAATGAAGACATTTCAGACTCATTAGAAACATTGAAAACAACTTGCAGTCGCTGTAAAACTGATTTAGAAACTGCTTTAGACCAAGTTGATTTAGGAAATGATGATGCAAAAACAGATTTAACAACAAACATTATGGTTAGTATGGATGCAATAATTGAATATATAAACGACATGCAGAAACTTTCAAAAAATTCACCAGATGCCCCAGCTGATGAAATTGTTATTGAAAATTCTAAAACTATTTTTATAGATAATCTTGCAAAAAAAATAGCATATTAAATTCAATGATACGGTTAAAAATATTGTTATTGGAATCTAGTTTATCTGACAAATTAAATGTATTGTTTGTTACTGATCGTGATTTAGATCGACGACGTGGATTTGCTAGACAATTAATCAGTAATCAAGTTTGCACTGGAGATATTCGTACTGCGGACAAAGGAAGTACTAAAGAACTTCGAGATTTAGTTATACATCATGTATCTACATATTACGATTTAGTTGTAGTATTTACTCGCGGAATTTATGAAAAAATTAAAAATGCAGAAGTACATAGTATAATTGAAAGTTTACGCGGAATAAAAGAACATTGCAACTCACTGGGTATTCCAGTGGCGTTTAATACTATTCCATCTGTTAGATTTATAAAACCAGAATTAAAGAAAAAATTAAATATTCAATTTTCATTATCTGACGATTTAGAAACCGATAGCTGGATACGAAAACATGCTGACTATGTATTAGCAACTGATGGATTTACTGATGATGTATTTTTTGATAAAAGTAATATTTATTTAGATCGGCCAGCTCATATAGTTTTATACAATGAAATGTTGAAAATACTCAATGATTTAGATAGTTCAATTAATATTGATGATGAGCAAGAAAAAGTGCAAGATGATGAATTGTATTTAACACCCGGATATATTGGTCATATTATGGAAGAAGTTCACGAACTTCTTAAAAAATTAGGATATAATATTGATTCTGCAGAATTGATGACCATGGAATTTGGCAAATCTACTATACAGGCGCTTGTAGATTTCAAAATGAAACACGGATTAAATGCACAAGAAGTTATTGATGATGATATAATTAATAAACTTCGTACTGCAAAGCCAATTCAAAAAAAAGAAAAATTAAAAGGACGAGTAATAATTCCAGGTGGTATATCATCTGAACAACATGATAATATTGTTTTACTAATTGATTATATGAATGAAAAAGAAATTACCAATCCATTTACACAAATTGGTATTTTATCAACAATTGGTAAAGAATCTGGATTTGTTCCTCAAGATGAAATTGGATATGGAAGTACATCTAATGATAGAATTCGCGAAATATTTGGGTCTCGAGTTCCAGCTGATGATGCCGATTTAGATGCATTGAAAGCAGATGATGAAGCATTTTTTAATCAAGTATATGGGGGACGATTTAATACACCACCAGATGAAGGTTATTTGTATCGCGGACGTGGATTTAACGGATTAACATTCAAAGGAAATTATCAAAAATATGGTAGTTTAATTGGAGAAGATTTAGTTGGAGACCCCGAATCTTGCAATGATCCGGAAATTGCTGCAAAGGTTGCTATTGTATTTTTTACAAAAAATAAATCAGCTGAATCATTACCTAAATTTACAAATAAATCAGCTGCAGTTGCATACTTTGTAGATCTTAATGCAGGCGGCTCAGGTAGAAGTGCAGATCATGGTCGAGCTCAAAATTGGGCAAATCGTTTTGATATAGAATTTGAATAACATATATTTATATTAAAAGATAATAAAATGTTTGAAAAATTAATTTCTACGCTAATGGCTTCTCGAGACCAAGCTCATGTATTTCATTGGCAATCTGTTGGACCAGGTTCGTATGCTGCACATAAAGCATTAGGTAAATATTATGAAGCAATTCCAGATTTAGTTGATTTATTAGTTGAAACATATCAAGGAAAACATGGAATAGTAACAGGATATGAACCGGCAGAACGTTTTGATGAATACTCAAAAGAAAGCGTACTAAAATATTTTAAAGCATTAGCTATATATATAGAACGCATATATACAAAATTTCCAAAAGATGATACTAATATTATCAATCAATTGGAAACAATTAAAGATTTAATTTACACAACAATATATAAATTGGAAAACTTATCATGAAAATTTTTAATTTTAAAAATCCTAGACACGTGCAAATTCTTAAAGAAGAATTACGCAGAGCTCGATATATTCTTCGTGAATACAATGAAGCTGAAATTTGGAAACGTTTAACGGTGCAACAGCGAGAAGAACTATTAAGTTCCGTTGATGACGATATGGGTCCGGATTTTGCCGATGAATATGCAGAAACGGATTGGCTTGAAATTCCAGATGCCGTTACGAATCGCATTGATATATCTCGTTATACTGCAGATTATGCAAAAAGTGTTGATAAAGATGCATTAATGTATGCCCGTGGTATTTTATCTATAATATACGACACTGATCGATTTAAAAATACCAAACAACTTCAAGATTTCATAGCAAAAGAAATTGGAACAAAATCTACAGATCAAGATTCCATGAAGATGGCGTTAATGCAATATGCACGAGACAATTCCGTTAAATTAATGAGTTTAAATATTAAAACACAACGCATGGCAGAACCGGCCCATGGCCCTAAAAATCCAGACACTAGTATATTTAAAGGTGCAACAACTCCTAGTACTAATCCATTTAATCGAGGTTGGACAGGAGATTAAATGCACAATAAAACAGAATTTTTAGCATTGTATGTTGTTAAAATAAATAAACAAGAAAATACTGAGCCTGAATTGCGTTTTATTAATAGAAATCATATCATGCAAATTCGACAAGATGGGGATGATGTGATCATAGAATTGTCGGATTATGAAAAATTAAAAATACAAAATGAAAATATTCATGTTTTAATGGATCGTTTTATTTAAAGTAAAATATTTATATAAAATAAAAAAAGGTTAACATGACATCACAAGAAATTTTTGAGCAAATTGAACACTATTGGTTGATATTTAAAGAAAATCATGAAAGATTTACTGATAAAGGCGTAAAGGCTGCTGGTGTTAGAGCTCGTAAAGCAATTAATGAAGTTAAAAAATTAACAAGTAAATATCGTTCAACACAATTAGCAGAATCTAAATCAGAATAATGAACAAAAATCAAGAAATATTAGTATATCATACGCTTCGAAGTATTATACGAGAGCAAACCGATGCTGCAGCGGCTGGTAAATCTAGTATAGAAACTGATGATATTAATACATCTGCAGGACAATCACCATTTACTCCTGCAGAAAAACGTTTTTTGGGTAAATTTGATGCATATGGTTCACAACAAATGGGTATCATTTATTCAATATCGGATATTGGTATACGAGAATTTATTGCTCGAAGCGGAAAAGATTTTAATTTAACGCCAGCAATACTGCTTAAAATGTTACGAAATAAAATTATTAAGCTTGTTCCTTATACGGGCTGGGGTCGTGATGATTCTTATACAATTGAATTGCAATTACCACTTGAAGATATTGCTGGTTTTGGAACGGAGGATAAGAAAAAAGTAGAAAAAGGTTCTGATGCATCTGGTGCTCCAACTAATAGCGGCGGTGGTGCTCCGCCGGAAAATGCAAGCGTAATTCGATATGGAGATTTATTAAAAGAATCAGCAAAAATTGCAAAACGATTGTTGTTATCAAACACAATCGCAGAATCTAAACAAAAAAATAAAATTTCTACAGTTTATGTAACAAAATCTAGAATACTTAAGCATTTACCTAAAAATTACATTGATCATTTAGAACAGTTAATTGCATTATTATCAAAAAAACAACAAACTTCTGCAGAAAAACAACAATTGATTGCAGATATTTTAGACAATTTGCATGTTAATTTTAAATTAACTGACAAACAAATTGCTAAATCATATGAAATGCATAAAAAACAAAAACGTTTCGAAAAATTTGCAAATAAAAAATAAAATTTGGATAAATCAATCAATTTTATTATATTAATAATAAGTTATAAATTTTAAAAACAATAAAATGTCGTATTACACAGCAAAAATTCAACTAATTGACACGGTTGATACACCAAAAGGCACAAAAGAAAAGCGAATCACCGAAACATATTTGGTAGAAGCACTTTCAGTAACCGAAGCAGAAGCAAAAGTTGTTGAAGATTTTAAAGGTTACACGTTTGATTTCGAAGTTAAATCAGTTTCTGCAAGTAAAATCATTAAAATTATTGAATAATGGCAACATACAAAGAAGGACAAACCGTCGTTGTTACACAAAATGGCGTAAATCGCGTAGGGGTAATATTGGATCGCTATTTACTTGGCAATACCAAAATGATTGTGCATGATATATTGTTAGAAAATCGTTCTGCAATCATCATGATCAATACTAATACAAAAGCTGATACTTACATCAATAAAAATTTAACTGCTATGTTGTGCGATACTGGAATTATTCAAACTACGATTCCTTACAAACAATTGTTGGCTGATGATGCATTGCCAATTACTAAATCATAATTATGCAACTTGCAAGTTTAATCAAACGAGTTCAACAACGTTATCCGGACAGTACGTGCATGCAAATTCACAATGAATATCACGTAATGTATAACGATGAAAGTTTAAATGACACGTTTTTACTACCAGGTTTTGAAACAGAACAAGAAGCATGGCAACAAATATCACAATTTGTAAAAATGGAACAAAGCATTAATCGTACTCATCCATTAAAACAAATGATATCCGAACAAAAGAAACTACAAAATCAAGAACGAATTGCAAACAGAATACATGGATAAGGAACAACTAACAAATAGTATACTAAACAATTTAATGAATTCAGATGTTGAAATGCAACGTTGGGACATGTTGCAACCAACGGATGCAGATTACATGATGTATAGTCCCGCGCCAGTAGGATATAATACAACTGCAGAACAGCGTTTTTTAATGCAAAATTTATTATTTGGATATACAGGCGGCACATTGCTTGATATTGGATGTGGTCGATGTGATTTATATGCCATTGCACGCGATATGGCTGCGTTAAACGGCGAAGTTGTTACGTATAGTGCCATAGACCACAATCCTATAATGACGCAGTTAGGGGCAGCCAAATGGGGCGTAACTGATGTTAAAATTGGTGCATTTGAAACTGCTAAATTAAATAAACATGCATGGGTTGTAGCGTCTGGTGTATTTACACAACGGCGATGCGAAACTGAAGATGCTGATTTACGTAAATTGTTTGATGATATTGATATATTATATAATGCATCAACACAAGTAGTTTCATTCAATTTAATGAATTCAATCAATACGCGGCATCATAAAGGATTTTTTTATGTACATCCCGGATTAGTTATGGATATGCTAATTGAAAAATATCAATTTGTTAATGTTCGATGCAATTATTCAAAAGATGTATATACAGTACTAATTTATAAAATACAATAAAAATATGACAAACAGCATTAATCAACCTTGGGCTATTTCAGAAAAACATGTTATGCGATATGGCGAAACGTGGGCTAACATGGATTTTGAATTTGAATCAAAAATATCCGAAAAAAATTTTAAAACGGAACCAATGGATTGTTTCATTGGTCATTTGTTAATTTTCAATCAACGTATTGGTATGCGATATAAAGATTTAATTGTATATTCAAAAAGCGTTGATACTTTAGCTAACAATGTTTATGCTAATAAATCTAACAAACAAGATGTATTTGCAACAGATATCAAAGGAAGAACAATGATGTTACGCAAACATGAAATTGGAAAATTAGCACAAACTTTATCAGATGCAATGCATTGTGCAATGCGAAGATATGAATTAGGTTTATATTTATAAGTAGATGCATACAAAAACATATGTATATTTTTTTAAATCAGATTCAACACAAGAACCAATTGGTAGTGTAAAAGCACACAACGTTGTTGAAGCTCAAGAAAAAATATGCATAATTAAACAGTTGCCTAAACACAAAATTGAGCATTTATTTGTTGTCAAACAAAAAAAGGAACATGATGCAAACATTATTTGATAAAATTTTTATAGGTAAAGCTGAATATTCGGCAACAAAATCACAAAATGCATCCGATCAAATAAAATATTTGTTTGATATATTTGATGCAACATCTAAACAAACGCGTAGCATAGATTTAGCTGAATTTTTTACTGATGTACAACGATCGTTGGAACAATATCATGAAAACATATTGGTTGAATCTCATGATGTTGTAATGCCATCCGTTAATAACGATGCTATGGATTTTGTTGATGTCATGATTGATGATCACAACATTATGATTGAATCAAATAGTTTGCGCGCCGTACGACACGTTACCAATAAATTTATAGAATCGGGTTATATTTTGCAACGAGATTTTGCAACAGAAAAAATGTTTCGCAAAGATAAAACAACGCGTTATATTCGCATTTATCGCATTATTAATTTTATAAATTCAATGTGTCTTAATTAAAAAAAATTAAATGACAAAAAAACAACAAACTCCTGATGCTATAATCGAACAGTTTAAAATACAACAATTTGAAATTGCAGATGCAGTATTTTTTACTTGGTTGGGTTCAAAAAAATATGGTTATGTTACAAAAATTAAAGAAACTACATGGGGTATTATGTACACAGTTGAATCAAATAATACACGATATCCGTGCGGCATTTCAATTCAAAGGCATAAAACAGCGTATACAACGGGATGCATTGACGTTGACGAAACAAGATCAATTGGACAAAATGAAATCAGGATACGCATCCGGACCGGACATTCAAGCACATATACAGAGCTTTTTACAGACACCCGAAGGCCAGGAGATGAAAGCAAAAGCAAGTTTACCAATGGCAAACGCATATCTTCATCAAATCATAACTCAATTAAATCAACCCAAACTATCAATACGAGAAAAGATGCTGCTAAACTTAGCACTAATAGAAATAATACAGGAACTAGAAAAAAACGAAAAAATTCTAAACTTGACGACGCAATTCAACGACAACGAGAATTTTTAAACGGATTTATATCAAAATAAATTATACTGAACTATGCACTAAATCATGCATAGCTTTATCTTGAATATATCGTTTTAATGTGCTTGGCATAGTAGTTCCGCGGTCAAATTTCCAGTCTTTAAAAGTTGGAAACGACGAACCATGTACTTCTGCATGTTGGGCTAACATTTTATAACCACCATAACTTTCTAATTTAGTTTTTAATTGTGTAGCTGCATCTGACAACATGTTGTTAAATTCAGACTGAGTTTTTACACCCATTGGATTAATTTGAGTTTTATAAGATTTAGCAGCTTTTGCAATTGCAGCTTGTATTTCGGAAAATTCATAATTTATAGATGCAAATTTTGCAAAACTTCCATCTTCAGCCCAAAATAAATTAGGATTGTCTGGAGTAACTGGTTTCATTTTCATGCGACTCATGTTAGCTAATTTTTCTACAAATTTAGGATCACTCCGCATTCTTCTCATACGGTTCAAAAAGTTAGGAGATGTAGTTCCACTCTTTGCAGGGGGTGTAACACCCGCAGTACGATTAATTCTATTTTGTTCTATTGCACGAATCATAGCTATATATTTTGCGTCAAGTTGATCTCCTATCAAACTAATAGTTTGATCAGCTGTTAAATGTCCAGCTTTAAATGAAGTTAAAATTTCTTCAGTCCAACCATTAATTGCTGATATCCGCGTTGTTCTATTTCTAAATAAATTTTTTAGTTCAGTTTTTTCTTCTGCAGTTAATTTCGAGTTTTCTATAGATTGTTCTAATTTTTTTAATTTTTCAGGATCTTTTAACGCATCAATTAAAAGTTTATAATCAACATAATTTTTTCTTGAAAGATCTATTCCTAACGATTTAAGAGCCGCTTTACCTTTTCCAATCAGTACTGCTGCACCTTTAAAGGCTATGATTCCACCTATGATAACCCCTGCGGCAATTGCTACAATTGTAACCCACTCCCCGGATGTTAACCCAAAATATGTTGAAGGTGGTTCCATACCGCCACCTTGATCTGCTCGCAAATTACTCCACTGATATCCAGCTGTTTCGTTTCCATATGGTTTATAATAGTATGCTGTACATAATCCTTTGAAATCGTATTGTCCCGTTTCATCAATTTTAAATTGTTTAGCTTGTACTGGATATTTATCACGAAACCATGTTCGAAATTTTTTGCTTGATTCTTCGTTCCATCCGGTTGGAAATATGCATGGGTCGTTGAGTGATATTTCATGCAATTTAAACTTGTTAGACAGTATCATTTGTTCTAATAATTTCATGTCTTTAATAACAATGTTTTTCATATATTTATCCTTTATTTATGTTATGTTTCATGCATAATATTAGCGTGGTAGATTTACATATGGTAAATCATTGTTTGCCTCCATTCCAAATTCTTCATAATACATGTTTTCAATTTTTTGTTCTAATTGTTTTTTTGTTTGTTTATTAACACCAATTGTTTTATCATAATATTGATCCCAAGTTTCTGATGTAACAACGTTTGCAGCTACACCATATGCTGCAAAACCTGCCGTAAATCGCGTAATATCAATGATTCCCAATCCAAAAGCTAACATTACTCGATCTTGTTTTGATAACGTGTTTAGTATCTGTGCACCCGTTGGTTTTGCAGCTCGACCTAAACTTTTTGATGCTTTAAGCAAAATTTTTAATGATTGTCTACGTGCTTGTATTTGTGCTACAGAAGATAGTGCCGGTTTTAAAAAATTTTTAGATGCAATCATGGATTTTAACACGGCTCGTTCAGTTGCGTTAAACATTACAGGTGCATTTTTAACACCCATTTGTGCTATTTTTTGTCCTAATAATCGCCATCCTTTTGCTGTTAATTTCATTCCTGCAGCAGACAATTGCGGAATTTTAGAAAGTACAGCTCCACCTATTTTAAAAATTCCAGGCATAATTGCAAATAATGCAGCTACGCCCGATTGATATGTGTTTCCTTCTTGGTTATATAAATATGCATCATACAACCCAATGCCCCCGGCAATTAATAAACCATATGGAAGAAAAATTGCAGCTGCAAGTTGAGCTACAAGTAATATTTCATGTTTGTTTTCATTCCAAAAATCAATTGCAGGTTTAATATAACTAGTTTGATATACTAAATCTTCCATTATTGCAATTTGATTGATTTTATTTCTTGTTTCTTTCAATATTTTTATAGTACTTGGCCATGCAATTTTTTGCAAATGTTCAATTATACGATCTAAACGTTTAACGGTATATTGATGTTTTCGATTAGTATATGCTTCTAATGCTATGCGAACAGCCCATGTTACATGATTTGATTTTTGAGCAAAATATGCAGCTTTAAGTGCATCCATATACGTTGGATCGTATGAACCAAAAAATTCATTGATATATGTTGCAATATATCTTCCACCAGATATTTGTTTAAATGCTTTTTGAACTGCTTCAAATTCTTTAAAAGATTTAATACTAGTGATTGCAAGTACGGTTTGTTGTTCATTATCTGTTTGTCCAACGGCAGCTGCCCACCAATCTTTTTTAGAAGACCATATTTTTTCTGCAATTGCATTAGCTCGTTGTTTTATAACGTTAGAATCGTTTGGATCTTGCCAAGTCAGTGATACTGCTGGTTTCCATCCTCCTCTTTTATCGGGCGATGTTATTTGTTCTGCTATTTGAATAACTTCATGTAAATCATACTGCATGATATGATTGATAGTTGCATTAAGTTGTTTGTTATTCAAATTCATTGAATTGTATTTTTTAATTAAAAATTAGCCAATGCTGTATCTACAATCATTGGTGTTACATATCCAATTCGTACACCGTCATTCATGTCACTCAATATTGCCAATTTACTTTCTTCTGTTTGTAAATAAATAAATAAATTTTCATTAGTAGCCCCAGCTGTGGCGGCCACCCATGTTTTAAAAACAAATGGAATTTGTTTTTTAAATTCAGTTTGTCCAACAGTTAATGAATTAGCAGTTAATCCAATAGTATAGTTTGCTTTGGTATTTGTATAATCTCTGTTAAACATATAACTTAATAAATCAATTGTTTGAGTATATCCAAATTCTTGTATACCAGTTCGACTTTTTAATTTAGTCAATATTTGAATTGGTATAACATAATGTCCCGAATTTGTATCTATTGCAATTGGTATTTCTAAATTTGGATGGTCGGGTAAATTTAATTCTTGTCCAACGTTAAGATATGTTGGATTTTTTGTATCAAATTCAACGCCCCAATCATTCCATGTTTTTTTTGTTTTAGTTTTAGGTGGTTCGGGAGTTGGCGGAGATGGCGGCGATGGCGGCGGTGGCGTTACTATAATTCTAGATGAATTAAAAATGGGCAATTCTACATAAAATCGACGATTTGGTTTTGATGTTTCTGATGTTGCCGACGGATCAGGCCAGCTTTCTCCGCCATATTGTGTAGTTTCTCCTTTGCCAATTGGTTGAAAAACACCTGCTAAATCAGTTAATTTTGTTTCTATATAATCTCGAATTACTTCAGAACGTTTTTGTGATAAACATTTGTTATAAGCAGCTCTTGTTTTTTTACCATTATCATCTATTGCATTACCGCAACCTGGATATTTTCCTTGTACTATAACATTTGGGTCTCCGTCTCGAGATGCATACCCAACTATTTGTGGTTTTGAATCTTTTAAATATTGTATGTATTTTGTGTATATATCATCACCATGTGTTTGTTTTACAGTTAAAATGTCATTAATGAATTTATCGATCGATTCTTGTGCAGTAACGCCAAGCTTGGCTTTATCAAATTCAAATGGATCTGTAACAACCAATGGATCAATTGTAATTTCAATTGTTTTTGATGATCCTGTTGGGGGCGGTAAAGGATCCTGGGTAATCGACGGTGATGTTGTTATATTTCGTTTTACTGCGGATATTGAAAATATTAAACCTAATTCTTTACCCGTACGGTTTGATAATCCTTTTCTTACATTGGTATTTGTTGCTAATTTAATCATATTTTTAAGCCATTGAGTATTTCGTTTAAAATAACACCCAATACCTTTATTACTAGGATTTGCAGCAGAATTTACACTGAATTTTCCTCGTTTTATTTGACCTAACCCTACTAATTTTGGTGGATAATTTGTTTCTTCTAATGGATCACCATTTTGTATATTTGTTATTGATTTTGGTGCTTCATTAAGTAAATCTATTAATTTTATCATATGGTAACATTCCTATAATTAATAATACATATTTTTTACATATAAATATATAACGGTTGGATTTTGTTAAAAAATATTTTATTATATAGAAAAAAGTCATGAAATTTATCTTAATAAACATGTTAATGTGGTATTCATGTTATTGCATATCACAAATTTATATGCCGCGCGGGCAACGTCGTTATGTTAATACTCCAGGTATTTCAAATTTTGATT
>Ga0214923_10006508_pt1 | contig 13104 bp, 9 predicted proteins | sample LL1510_MetaG_FD_177993 | JGI IMG/M metagenome (GOLD analysis project Ga0214923, IMG submission 177993) | Freshwater microbial communities from Lake Lanier, Atlanta, Georgia, United States - LL-1510 | ecosystem: Environmental > Aquatic > Freshwater > Lake | place: USA: Georgia | collected 2015-10-15
TTTTACCAGAGAAAATATCAATCTCGTTAGTGGTTTGACCACGATAGATAATCTTATCAATATTATTTAATATTTCCACCAAATAGGCTTCATTATCCGAAACGAATTTTTCATATTCTTCATTGTGAGACAACATATTATTCCAATTTAAAAACAAATAGAGGACCAAGAGTATATTTCCAATAATAAAAATACTTCCGAAAATTACATTATTGTATAAAAAATAAATAGAAATCATCAATAAAAACGTAATGTTGGGTAATAAATAGGTAATTATATCATTGAAAACCATAAAACACACGGACGAAATGCGATTGATGGGGGAATTCAATTTCGAAAAGTTGATTTCACTGAAGTTCTCGTTGTTTACTAACAATAACATTTTAACTAATTGATGACGCATCCATTGCCGTAATTTGGTAAGCAATTTATTTTGAAAGAATTTATAAAGATAAAACAAGAAAACGAATAACATAGATACAACTATAAAATATTTGAAAAATTGGTGGACGTTATCGTATTGTTTTTTTTGTATAGAATCAATGATAGTAGCGGTGATAAAAGATATACCGTTTGTCTGAAATAAATTAATAACAAAACTGGCGAGAACCATGAAAAATGTATTCAACTGTTCTTCTTGAAAAAATTGTTTTAATAAAAAAGATACTATATTCATTTGTATACTATAGTATCTTTTAATTTTTCTCTAAAAAATAATACGGTGAATGCTTTGTGAATTAGAATTGTAATTACAAATACTACATTGTATCATTATTATAACCGTTAAATATTGATCGTTTCATCAAACAAAGGATATACATCACGGTCATGAGTAATAATAATAATAGATTGTTTGTATTTTTTGAAATCGTTGATTAATTGAATAACTTCTTGTTTCAATTCAATATCTAACGCATTGGTAGGTTCATCTAAAATTAATATTTTACATGGGTTAATTAAACCACTTACAATATTCACGATTTGGCGTTGACCACCCGATAAGTTCTCTCCAGCCAATCCCGCATTTTTATTATGAATATCTATTTTCTTGAATAAATCTTGGATTTTTTTGTATTTTTGTATTTCAGACAAATGATTTTTACACACGGCGACATCATTACAACCATACAAAATGTTCTCAATAATCTTTTTATCGAATAATTTGGAATTTTGATTTATATAAGTAATATTTTTGCGTATGTAATCACTGTCTAAGGTTTGAATATCTTTTCCATCTATCGTTATTGTACCTTTTTCGCATTTATAGAATTTCAATATCATTTTGGTGAAAGTAGATTTGCCTTTTCCTGAATAACCGACAATTCCAATCGTATTCTTATTGGTATTTAATTTTAAATTAAGGTCCTCAAATATATACGAATCTGTTCCATCGTATTTATAAGATACATTTTCAAAAGTAATTCGTTTAAAATCTAATTCTTCATGACTATATGTTTTATCATAATCTACTGGATTATAATCTCCGATTAATTTTTGGAATTTTTGTATAACAAAATCAATACGCCCAATAAATTCCAGATAATCGGGTAAATCTTGTGCGGTGCTTATAATGCGGTCTCTATATAATAACAAAATGGTAAAGAATGTAATGAACAACGTAGGTGTGATTTTTTTATTGACGCAGAGTTTAATTAAATAGAAAATCGATAACAGAATGATTATATAAATGAAAAATGTAATGACGAATAAATGTTTCGTAACTAAATAATAGAAATCATTCGTTTTTTTAATGCCTTCTTCTGTTAATTTTGAAAAAATATTACTTTCATCGCTGGTTTTACCACGAAGAATAATTTTATCCATATTGTTAAATAAATCAATCATATATTTTTCATTGGAATTCACTTTTTTTTCGTAATTCATGCGATTTTCCATTAATTCATTCCAGTAATAAGCAATATAACCAATGATGAATATATTTGAAACAAAAAACATAACACCAAACAATGGATTCGTATACATAAAATAAAGGGAAATCATTAATAAAAAAGCAAGATTAGGAATCATATCAGTTAAAATATTATAAAACAAAAGATAAGACCCATTGGAAATACGATTGATAGGAGTAATAAACTCGGTGAAATTGATACCACTGAAGTTCTCATTGTTGGTTTTAAAAATGATATCTATGATTTCTTTTTTAATCCATAAGGATAATTTGATGATTAAATAATTTTGTAATATTTTATACACGTAGTAAATAATAATAAAAGCAATAGAAGCAAATATGAAATAGTTAAAATATGTATTTACTAAATTATAATTTTTATCTTGCATAAAGGTTATGATATTCGCGGTAATATAAGATATACCATTGATTTGAAAAAGATTGATTAATAAACTCAATAGCAATATACCGGTAGTTTTTACTTTCTCTTGTTGTATGAATTGTAATAATAATGTGTGTATAATATTCATTTTTATATATTCTATATATTTTATTCGTTAGAAAAATACTATTTGTAATTACAAATTTACAGATAGTATCAATACCAAAACAATACAATCTAAAAACAATATAAAATGTTTGTGCTAAGATATAATAATATGCAGAATATTGAAAAATTAGAAAATATGAAAACTTCCATAGAAAATATGAGTAAATATCATCAAGTAGAAATACTTAAAATTCTTTCTAAAAACCTGTGTAAAATAAATGAAAATAAATCAGGTGTATATGTGAATCTATCTTTTTTACCGAATGAAACCATCAGCGAGATGGAAGAATATATTCATTATACAAAAGAACAAGAAGAGAATTTAAAAACATTAGAATATCAAAAAGAAGAATTCAAAAACGCATTTTTCAATAGTGAAAAACAAGATAAAGACATGCCTACATATATGTATAATACGAAATAATATAAAAATGTTATCATATTTCAACAGTTTAATATACAAAACAAATACTATCAAGAAGCCAAGTGAACTACACAAATTTCAACATTTTATGCTGTCTGTTGATAACAAAGAAAAAATCATAAATGAAAGTGTATTTGCTATGCGTAAAAATGAAGAAAAATCTCCTGAAAAATTAATAGACGTACAAATGGAAACCCCTGTTGAAAACACGATTGAAGATATAGACCGAGAAGAGACTATTGTTCAACCACGCGAAGAACGTTCATTGATTACACCAAGACAACCAGATACATTATTTTGGTGTTTATATATCATTTGTTATGGATACAATGACTATGTTCAAATTGATCGTAATTATGGTGTAAAAGAATTAGAAGAAAAACAAAAAATATTAGAATTTGTAAAGGAAAACAAAGTAAATATGAAAAACACCAATTATAAAATTACAAATGTCGCTATACAAGAAATTATGTCTGAATTAATGACTCAACAAAAACAAACTAGTTTTTTATGTTTAACCGCGGTTTCAGTCTATTATAACATTAATTTACTTATTATTAATGAAAAAACCAAATGTATGTTGGAATTTTGGGTCAATAAAGAACGTGTTTCCGATGTGTTTCATGACGATAATACATTTACCTATGTTTTATATAAAGATGAATTTGGAAAATACAGTGTTCAAATAGAATATATACCTTCCTCCAAAATTATTGAATTGCGTGAAAAATATATTGTTTTAGAACAATATAATAAGTATTTGAAGGCTTTATCAAATTATCGGCTAGAAGATTTGGAAAATCTCGCTAAAAAATTAAATGTATATGATTCGAATGTGAAATATAAAAAAGGTGATTTATATGAGATAGTAGGAAATGCGTTAGGAATATAATTCGGTTTGCGATAACGAGGGTGTAAAATTGAAATAATATTTGAAAACTATATAATATTTAATATACATATTATATAATAGAATGGATACTGAAACAGAAAAACAAAATGAACCAACGGATAATTCGAAATCACCATTCACACAGACCGCGGATGAGCAAACGCAAACAAAGCATCTTATCGAACAGTTTGAAAAGGTGATTGAGAATTATTTAGCAAGTAATCCAATCATGAAAAAAGACAAAAAAACAAGTGAATTGGAAATCCGTTTTGGTTCGAATACCAAATTATCCAAACCGATATCCAAAATCGATTATGATAATGTGGTGAAACAATTGCGTTCTTGCGGATTTACCTGTAAAAATGAAGATGGTGTTCAAATGTTGCGCATTAATAGTGAATATATTGATAACCGAACTGGCGCTACAAAAATATCGAATATTCGTGCGGAAATAACCGGAACTGATTTAATACAGGAATATTGTCGCACGAATAGTATTCAAAAATTAATTGATATGCCTTCAAATTTATCAAATAAATTAAAATTCACACAAAAGAAAATCGCGATTGCAGAAAATGGACAACCAATCAAACCAGTCGATATTAAAGATTTTAATATTCGTGTTTCTTATCAATTAGAAGAAGATTTTCATATTAATTCGAATATTTCACGCACGATTATCAATAAATGGAACGATAGTAAAAAAATATTCCGCTCTATGAATCGTGTTCGGTTTGAACATTCGGATTATCCAATCTTCGTAGATTTAAGTATTGTAAAATCGTCCAAAAAGTCAAATTATGTACCTATTCCACAATATACCATACAAGATGCTGGCGTATTTTCCAATGTAGAAGTCTATGAGATTGAATTGGAGGTAGATAATCAACGTGTAGGCACAGGAACCAAATATAATAATGTATCGAGTTTAATGGGTGCTTTGCGAAAAGCAATCCGTGTTATCATGAGTGGTTTACAAGGAAGTAAATATCCAATTACCTATTCAGAACGTGATAATATTTTACAAGAATATATGAAATTAATCCACGGTGAAGAATATACACCACGTAAGGTCATGCCTAAGAATTTCATCGGACCTTCTTCTTATACTTTACAAATGGAAAATATACAACCGTTGGATGAAAAATCAACCTTAACCGTTGGAAATATTCGCAATCATTATACAGTCACGGATAAAGCAGATGGAGACCGTAAATTATTATTTATAGCGAAAAATGGACATATTTATATGATTGATACCAACATGAATGTAATCTTTACCGGCACATATACAGCAAATAAAGAACTACATAACACATTAATTGATGGTGAACATATTAAATACGATAAAACACGCAAATATATTAATTTATATGCGGCATTCGATATTTATTATATGAATAAAAAATCCGTCCGCGAGCATGCGTTTTATCAATCCGCCAATCTTGAAGAAAAAGAAGTCGAAGAAATAATGAAAAAAGACAAAAAGGATGAAAAAGAAATCAAATACCGTTTAGAATTATTAAATGAAGTGATGAATGATTTACGACCTATCTCTATTTTGGATAAAACAACGGAACAAAAAAAACCAACCGATTTCAGAATCAAATGTAAAAACTTTTATATGAATAGCAAAGATGTAAGTATATTTGAATGTTGTTCAACTATTTTATCTGAAATTGATGATGGGTTATTTGAATACAATACAGATGGTTTAATATTTACTCCAGCGGATACTGGTGTTGGAAGCAATAAAGTAGGCGTCGCCGGTCCATTACAAAAACATACGTGGGATTTGTCTTTTAAATGGAAACCCGCCGAATATAATACCATTGATTTCTTGGTCAATATTAAAAAGAAGGAAAATAGCGATAAGGATGAAATTCATTATATATTTGAAGATGGTAAAAATATGGCTGGTGTTCAAGATGTGAAACAATACAAAACATTGATATTACATTGTGGATATGATGAAAAGAAACATGGTTATTTGAATCCATTTCAAACCATCGTAGATGATGCGATCCCTTCTTCTGATAATTTAGATGATGAAGATAACTATAAACCCGTTCCGTTTCAACCAACGAGTCCGTATGACCCTAATGCCTGCTTTTGTAATATCATGATGACCCAAGACGGTAGCAACATATATATGATGACTGAAGAAAAGGAATATTTCGAATCAAATATGATTGTCGAATTCAAATATGAAATGAATAACAAAGACGGGTGGAAATGGGTTCCATTACGAGTTCGTTATGATAAAACAAATGAATTGAAAAACAATTGGTTGAAAAACAATAAAAATTATGGAAACGCCTATCACGTAGCAAATAACAACTGGCATTCTATTCACCATCCAATTACCAAAGAAATGATTTCTACCGGCGAAGGTATTCCAGAAAACGTTATCAATGAAGATGTATATTACAATCGTTCGGATAATAAAATATCCATACAATCATCTACTCAAGCCTTACGCGATTTTCATAATGTTATCAAACACAAGTTAATTATGGGTGTTTCTCAACGCAATGATACCTTGATTGATTATGCGGTAGGAAAAGCAGGCGATTTACCCAAATGGATACGTTCACAATTATCCTTTGTATATGGTATTGATAAATCGGGGGTGAATATTCATCATTCGATTGATGGCGCATGTGCGAGATACATAACATCTAGAAAAGAAAACAAAAATGTTCCAGACGCATTATTTATGAAAGGTAATAGTAGTGTAAACATTCGAAATGGTTCAGCATTTGCTACCGAAAAAGAAAAACAAATTAATCGAGCGATATTTGGAACAGGACCCAAAGATGTAGGTTTGTTGGGAAAAGCGGTGTATAAACATTATGGAAGAGCACAAGATGGTTTTCAAATTAGTTCATGCCAATTCGCATTACACTATTTCTTTGAGAATAAATCAACTCTACACGACTTTTTACGAAATATTGCGGAATGTACCAAAACCCACGGTTATTTCATAGGAACATGTTATGATGGTCAAAGTGTTTTCAATCTATTGAAAAAAATAAAAAAAGATGAGTCGATAACCATTATGAAAGATGAACATAAAATATTTGAAATAACCAAATTATATGATGAAACCGGATTTCCAGAAGATGATATGTCGGTGGGTTATCCAATCAATGTATATCAAGAAAGTATCAATAATGTATTCAAAGAATATTTGGTCAATTTCAATTATTTAAAACGCATTATGGAAGATTATGGATTTGTATTAATCAGTAGAACAGAAGCCGAACATATGAATTTACCAAACGGCACTGGATTATTTAATGATTTGTTCTATTGGATGGAAAACGAAATTAAACGCGATCCTAACGAAAAATATAATTATAAAAAAGCATTGTATATGAGTAGCGATGAAAAACGCATATCCTTTTTGAATCGTTATTTCATTTTCAAGAAAGTGCGAAATGTAAATACCGACAAAATCGGTAAAATTATTTCCAAACAAAATGATATTGTGGATAAAATAGAAGAGGAAGTCATGGAAGACTTATCCAAAGAAGTAGAAAAGAAAAAACAAACAATCACTGTTCGTAAAACGAAGAAAAAGGTAGTCTTACAAGTGAAAGAAGAAGAAAATAAGAAAAAATAATAATGATATAAACACATTTGTATAAATTATGTATCATTCAATAATACATAATTTTTTCCATGACTTATTATTTATTGCCGCGAACCTCATTTTTAATACATAAATATATTGACTGTATTGCCGAGCCAACCCCTCCTGAAATAAAATATTCAAATTCATTATCTTCCTATTTATATTATATCAAAGAACAATTGGATTATCATGAACGAGACTGGGATGTATTTAAAAAATATACCAATCCATATGAATATATCCATAGTTTAGTTCCTTCTAAAAAAAAGAGTATTGCGAAGTGTAAACCATTATCCCGGTCATATTTCAAAATGATCGAAATATTAAATGTATTCAATATTCATTTTTCCAATGAACCCATCCGTACATTTCACTTGGCGGAAGGACCGGGTGGTTTTATCGAAGCATTAACCCACAAACGTAATAATCCGAATGATAAATACGTAGGAATGACGTTAATCGATAACGACGATGACCCGAATGTTCCGGCTTGGAAAAAAAGCAGTGATTTCTTAATGAAAAATCCAAATGTCTTTATTGAAAAAGGAGTAGATAATACGGGAAATATTTTGTCATTAGATAATTTCGAATATTGTAAAAACAAATATGGTGCAAGTATGGATGTTATTACGGGTGATGGTGGGTTCGATTTTTCTTTTGATTTTAATAATCAAGAAATCTCCATTGCGAAATTATTATTTGCCCAAATTTGTTATGCGGTTACTATGCAAAAAAAAGACGGGCTATTTATTTTAAAATTATTCGATTGTTTTATGGAACATACCGTTGATTTACTGTATATATTATCTTCTTTTTACGAAAGAGTATATTTAATCAAACCACAAACGAGCCGTTATGCGAATTCTGAAAAATATGTAGTTTGTAGAGGATTTTTATTCGATACGAATGAACATTTTTATCCATTTATTCACCATGCGTTTAAAAAAATGTCTTCTACGAACGATACGATTCATCGTTTTTTGAATGTGCCTTTGTATTATTATTTTGTATCGAAAATAGAAGAATACAACGCTATTTTTGGGCAACAACAAATAGAAAACATACATTATACGATTTCATTAATTGAGCACAAGTATAAACAAGATAAAATCGAAAATCTAATCAAAATGAATTTACAAAAATGTATTCAATGGTGTATAAAACATAATATTGAATATAACAATATTATGAATTTCACAAATATGTATTCGATTGATACGGTAGATATTCCTACCAATTATATGTATGACGAAGATATTCCAACCCAAATATATGAACCGTTTATGGATGAATTACCTATTCTACCTATGACAATTCCTACTTCCAAATGTGAAATATAATATATATGTCGATTGTTTATATCATATTTGAAATTTTGGTAGCACTACAAGTTCGCATACTATTTGAATATTTGGAAAACACAGGCGTCTTCTTCAAAGGATAACCGATTTTATCTTTAAATGTATAACCGCCTTCTGGAACACCATATGCTAAGGCATTTGCGACAGATAATCCGTATGCTTGTTGATATTTGACAGTGTTATTGGTTATTGAATTATATCGTGATCGTGAAGTATGAGAACTCGCCGATACAGCTCCTTGTTGGGCAAATTGTGGGTTATTTGGTTTATAATAAATTGGAATATATAATGAAATCAAACCAGGTTTGTAGCTGGATGAAAATGTTAAATTACCGGTATAACCTTGTACTAGTTGATTTGCTTGATAATCTATACCTATTATATTTGAAGGATAGTTTCCTGCCGCAAAACCAATGGCAGTTGAAAATAAATTCGCTGAAATTTTAAATCCTGGCCAGTTGGTAATGTTTGATGTTTGAGATGTATCTAGTAAATATGATGCCCATGTTAATACTTCATTGTTGGTATTATCCAATGGAAATGAATATCGAATTGAATTAAATATACTATTATTTGTTTCTACTGATTGTAATTCTACTAATTGTGTGCTATTGTTATAAGCAATTGCTAATAAGAACACTTTCAATTTGGTAGAACGTTCTACAAAATAATGAAAATTATTCGTCATTGTTTGTTGAAATACCGCATTTACTTCTTCCACCGAATAATATCCGGCAGGAATGGTTACAGTATAATAATTGCCTATTTCTCCATTAATACCTGGATTATTATAATTAGGAATATCAAACCATTGATATTGGAATGTTGTAGCGGTTGGAATATAATATTTAGAACAGTGATTAATACCGTTTGCTGAATAGACATTCTGTTTAGATAAAGCATCACCTGGTTTTACATTTGCGCTACCTTGCTTAATGTAATTATATTGATTTTGTTGAAATGTTCTATTGCGACTTACTAAATATTGATTGGTGGAAGTATGATATGTGTCATTGTTTTTGGTTATATCAAATTGTCGTTTAATCATTCCACCACTACGAACACGGCGTCTAGCATTGTCCGCTTGTGAAAAACATACAGTAGATGTTCCTGGACGCTCATATTTATTTTCGGTCAAATTTATATCTAAAGTGTTTGTTAAACCATTTTTAGTACTTGCTTTACTATTTACAATAGTTCCGCCAGGCATATCAAAATCTCTTATCAATGTTGATGTTTTTAAATTACAATTCTTAGAATTACCTACGACGACTTCTCTTCTATATATTTTCAATGGTCTAGGTATGAAATAACTGTTTTTGGAAAAATTTGTATTGATAGTAGTATTATTTTTCTTTAATAAAGAAGTAATTTCCGTAAATGTTTTACCTTTCCAAGAAAATTCCCTTATTTTTTTCATATTTAATCTAGCAGACATTATATATTATATAATATATATTATATAATGAAATTTCCTTTTAATAAATTTACTAATAATTTAGTATTCTTGCTAATTTTATCTTTTATTATTATATGTTTTTTTATATTTTTTCGTTATAAAGAAGGCGCATGGTTTAAATCTCATTCAACACCACAATCATCTACCAGTAGCAATCTGTCTACTACGTCTACAACTACGTATTCTGTAGTCAGTTTATCTTCAACCCCTACCATTGTTCCTCCTTCATGTAATCTAATGACGAATGACCAATGTTCTCAGAATTCTGGATTTTGTACCTGGGATAATATTATATCCGAATGTTTGAATAAATTGGATTGCACGAATCTAAATGAAACGACTTGTTCTAAACAAAATTATTGTGTATGGAATTCTTCTATAAATAAATGTAGCGGGAAAACCTAATAAACATAATAAGATATTCTATATATCTTATTAGTTATGAATATAGTTTTCGATATATCATCTTTTCAATTAATCAATTTAATTTTTTTAGAAAGTAAGCGTAATATTATTATGGATGGAACATTCACCAAAATTATTTATTCAAATCCGTCATTGTCATTGAATAGTATTTATTGTTATTTACCGATTGAACTTCAATCCGTTGATAAAATTGCGAATAAATATTTTTTAAAATTTTATCCATCAAATGTTATCAATATGCCCATCGTTCAAGAATTATCTAAAATAGAATATAAAATCATTGAATATTACAAACAAATTAATCATATCAATAAAAAAACAACATGTTTATTAACAAAACAATTATATAGTGGAAATTTGAAAATTTATAGAGATTATACAGATTATAATTCAAAAATAAATAAAAATATCCAATATATTATTAAAATATCGGGTATTTGGGAAACATATAATGAAATCGGCATTACCTATAAAATATTTGAATGTTATGAATAATTGAATTATAGATTCATTCCCATTCTAGGCATGCGTCTTTTATTCATCATTACTGGGAAAGGTCGATTACCATTTCTTAAATCATGTATTTTATTTTGTTCTTGATTTATTACTACCCCTGTATTAAACTGATTCACATTTACGAACCCATTCACTTCGTCAATAATATACTGTAGTCCTTGTATAGTATGATAACCTTCTGTTGTATTACTTAAATATCTATCAAACTCTCCTCTATTTACTAAACGTGCTAGACCATCCTTCATTTGGAACATATTTTTATCCATGATATCATAAAATTGGTCTCTATTAATTGTTAATCCTGCTTTTAACACACGTTTATTTAATAAATTATCTTCATATCCCCACGACCAAAAGTTTGGAAATCCTCCAGTTTTTTCAAAATCCCCTGCGGTGATGGATACAATTCCACCTAGAGCGTATCTAAACCCGTAAAAATGTTTTATTGTTCCAGGTGTTGTATAATAATTAATGAAATTTTTGGAATAAGGCATTGTATCTACATCATTAAATACTAATGTAATATTTTTATAATCATTTGGATATTTGTTCTTTACCATTAAAAAACCAATATTCTTCATCGCACCACGATTGAACTCGCGTTTATCATTTTGATGAATATAATAAATTTTATATTTGTTTTCTGGAATATCTTCTAAGACTACTTTCATTTGTTGTGAAAAGAATTTTTGTTGTTGTTCTCTATCGCGGTATGGAACGATGAATATTAAATCCGGGGAACCGTAGGTTCCCCCGGACGCCCCCTCCCTATCAGGTGTTGGTTCCACAACCGGGGTTTCTACTAGTGGTTCAGGAGCTGTCTCAACTGGTGTTTCAACGACTTGTTCCTGAGCTGTCTCTACTGGGGTTTCTTCTACCACTGGTACTGGTGCTGTCTCTACTGGGGTTTCTTCTACCACTGGTACTGGTGCTGTTTCAACTGGGGTTTCTTCCACCACTGGTTCTGGTGCTGTTTCAACTGGGGTTTCCTCTACTGGTTCAGAAGCTGTTTCTACAGGGGTTTCCTCTACTGGTACTGGTGTTGGTACTTCCGTTATTTCTGGTTTCACTGCTCCAGGGCATAAAGGGCCGTGTTCTACCGTAGGGTCAGTCATATCACAATTACATACATGTTCTTCACATGGTTCTTGTGATTCAATAGTGATATTTACTGTTTCAACATTTTCAATTTCTATCGTAATATTTTCGCATGGTTGTTCTTCCATTATATTTTATATAATATACTCATGTAAAATATAATTCATTATAACACATAAAAAAATTCCTAAAATTTGCCGTTTACGTATATTTGTCTAAAATACATTGTGGAATTAATTGTTCACGTATACTTTCCAATTTTTTAAAACATTTGTTAATCGTTACTTCACTTACACCACATACAGCTTTTATATCTAATTTTGTAACATGTAAATTACAATTGTGGGCAATAAAATATACTATACCTGCGGCAATCGCATGCGGAATATTATCAGTAATAATATTATTTTTTTCGATTTTATTTGTTACAAATTTTGATAACATAATCAATTCTTGATTAAAACCTAATTTACTACAATATCTTTCAATAAATGAACTAGGCATCGTTACACATAAATCACTTTGTTGTGAAGTTTCTACATTGCGTTCTATATTATGTAATATATTGACAGCCATAGAACACCCATTTGTCGCACTTGTTTTGTCTAATTTAAATATCTCCGCAATTTCGTGGGGTGTCCGTGGACAACCGTTTAAACGGCAAGAGATATAAATCGACGCCGCTTTAATTCCATCACGATTCATACCTCTAAACATTTTCTGTTCCGAAATATCTTTATGTATCGACATCGCGTCATCAATAAATATTCTTGGAATACCTGCGTTTTGAGCCATCACTGTAATAAACTGGAATTCATCATACAATGAC
>Ga0214923_10006509_pt1 | contig 13104 bp, 9 predicted proteins | sample LL1510_MetaG_FD_177993 | JGI IMG/M metagenome (GOLD analysis project Ga0214923, IMG submission 177993) | Freshwater microbial communities from Lake Lanier, Atlanta, Georgia, United States - LL-1510 | ecosystem: Environmental > Aquatic > Freshwater > Lake | place: USA: Georgia | collected 2015-10-15
CAAAAGCGAAAAGGGGGCCAATCTTAAATAGGGTATCTTCCATCTTATCAAACTTAGCCCTCTTAATACTTTCTTGTACCTCATATCGTTTGACAACATCTGATAGTTTTACTTGTTCACATCCCTGCGGAGAAGACATACATCCCATTATATATTTCGCAGTCACAGGATTTACCTTTACAAGAAGATTAAATCCAGCCGATATTCCGACGGCCTTAGTGAATTGTTTTACTACCATCGCCCTATTTTCTCCTTGGTGTGTCAACATGTATTCTTTTACCAAGTCATCGCGCCTTTTTGTCAAAAGCTCTTTTACAACTACACCATTTATTTGTTGAATGGTATCACTCAACGTCGCCAAATGTGCCCTTATATATTTTGTAGCTACCATGTATAGTTCACGATAACAGACGGACAATATTAAATCTTTAACGGGATTCTTTACACCACGTGCATTTTCTGAATCCATCTGATATTTAGAGTACATATCAGGATGCCTATGTACAAGTGTATAAACTGCCTCTACTTCATTTTGTGTTACATATGTTTTTTCGGACTTAGCTGCTATAGTTCTGGGAATATCTTCATTCAGGATTGTATCTAGTTTAGGTCCAATAGCTTTAATGAGTAATGCTCTAAGTTGTTCAAAACTAGCAGCGGCTTTAACAATATCTAATACCACTGTATCCTTGGCCTCTACTACTACACTCTTGGTTTCTCCTTCGGTATCCGATAGATTAAATGGGTTTGACGGGGCTTCTAACATTGTTATAGCGGATAGTTTTCCTGCGTAGTCATTTACAAGCTCCCCCATTTTACTTTCAGGATTAAGGCAAATACCACCACATTCGTATAGTTCTGATAAGCTTATACGTACATGCATTTGCTGTGCACGCACTGCGGCTTCCATTTCCATAAGTTTTCTTTGCGTATCGCCCAACTCATCCTCAAACTGCGTATTTACATACGTGCTTAATGGTTCTGTATGCGGACCAGGCAAGACTAAATCTTTTATTTCTTTTCTGTCTAAGTGCGACAGCGGAAAGCCTAAGGCGGCTGAAATGCTATTATAAATAGCGGCACCTAGATTACATTTGCCAATAAGTGCTAGGGCAGATGCATTAAACTCCATATAGGTCCAGGGGTTTTTATAGCAGTAGACAAGGGATGTAATATACAGAAAAAGGGCACATAATGCGAAGTTACTCATCTTACCAAATGGAGTAGGTATAGCACCCCCAGTTTGCGCAGAATCAGGAGAACCTCCGTGAAAAAATGATTTATACTTAGAAGCCCCCTTTATTTTATCAATCGCGTGCATAATAGGTGTGATAAAAGGCGTTGATATCGCTCTCACTAATGGATCGGCACTCCTTGTAGATGATTCAAAAAGACGTACTAGTTCAAATATAGCTAGTAGATTATCTCTGCTCGTTAGTTTCATATCATCTAAATCCAGTGATTCCTTGGTAAGTACATCAGATATTAGTAAAGATATTTGTTGCCCTAAATCGCGCATAATCGGTATAAAAATACTCCGTATTTCATCCGCCCTCGCAGTCCCAGTTTTTTTGTTCACTTCTTTCATTTTATACATGAAAGACAATGATAAAGCTGATATGAGATTATAGGTAACATCATTCACATTAAATCCGGTAGAACGACTTCTAGAGGCCGAGGCACTTCTAGAGGCCGAAGCGCTTCTAGCGGCCGAGCGACTTCTGGAGGCCGAGTGACTTCTAGAGGCCGAGTGACTTCTAGAAGCCGACTTACTTTTATTTTTAACATGTAGCATCTTCTCTAATATAAAATATTAGAAAAAATGCCAAGGTCGTGTGTCTGTACCGTTTAAAACGTCGCCCCCATATCAAATGACATATCTTCCACCTTCTTTCCTACCCCTGCCTTTGCGTACGTGGAAACGCGCTTTTCAAAGAAGTTGTCCTTATTCTCTAAGGAAATCCGCTCCATGAAATCAAACGGGTTCATCGCATTATAGATTTTCGGATAACCGAGCTGTAGACACAGCCTATCCGCTACAAACTCAATATACTGCGCCATGAGTTTGGCGTTCATGCCAATCAGTTCACACGGAAGCGCCTTTGTAATAAACTGCTTCTCAATCTTTACTGCCGCCCGGAGAATCTTATGTGCCTTCTGCTTGGTCAGACGATTCACCAGCTTAGAATACAGAAGACAGGCGAAATCCGTATGAATGCCCTCATCACGGGCAATAAATTCATTGGATAGCGTAAGACCGGGCATTACACCTCTCGTTTTCAGCCAAAAGATAGCACAGAACGCACCTGAGAAGAAGATGCCCTCCACCGTGGCAAATGCAAGTAGACGCGTGGCAAAATCGGCCTCCTTGGAATCAATCCACTCCAAGGCCCAATCCGCCTTCTTCTTTACACATGGAATCGTCTCAATCGCATGAAGAATATTATACTTCTCCTTCGGGTCGTGGATATAGGTGTCAATCAATAGCGAATACGTCTCACTGTGTACAGCCTCCATCTGATTCTGAACTGCGTAGAAGAACTTCGCCTCAGGCCATTGTACTTCGCGGGTGAATCGCGTGGCGAGATTCTCCATGACAATACCATCAGAACCTGCGAAGAATCCGAGAATGTGCTTGATGAAATGGCGCTCGTCATCCGTCAACTTCTCCCAGTGGGCCATATCCTTGCTCAAATCAACTTCTTCTGCGAACCATATCACCGCCGAGTGATTCTTGTACATCTTCCACAGGTCAGGATGCTGAAGAGGAAATAGGACGAAACGGTCCTTATTTTCTTGAAGCATCGGCTCTATAGGAAGGGTTTCTGCCGCAGGAGCTTCCAGGCTGATAGGAGGAGGCTCTGCTGCCTCCGTTATAGAAGACTTTCGGCGTCCCTTCAAGGTAGGACTGCCCGTTGGGGTTTTGCTAGTCTTTGACTTTGTTACAGTCGTCTGGGTGGTTTGAACTACAGAAGCGGTATCTTCCATCCGGGGCGTAGAATCTGTAGGGGGTAGAGAGAAAGATATGGGCATACTTTCTGGTAAAAAAATAATATATTGGGCTCCACGACAATTTTACGCAGCTAAAATACGCGGTATTTAATATTTGTTGATCATGTAAATACACTGCAGGATAATCCCCGCTAGTAGGATGATGAACAGATGATTCAGGTAATGATTCGTATTAGGATTATCAAGGTCTCCCTCCTTCTTTACATCTACCTCCTTTACAACTTCCAGACTCTCCAACTCCGTAGAACATTCCGAAAGTGTTTCATCTAGCTCTAATGACTTCTGAGTATGGTCGTACAGCATGTCAATCCGCTGATTCGTATACAACAAATCGGCCTCCAACTGTGAACGAATATCAGAAACCACCTTTACCATTTCTGCGTAGGAGGGTATCATCGTGAGAACCATACCCAAGGTATGCTTCGTATCATCTACGTCCTCCTTTTTTGGGCGGATTTTAATGACACGATTATCCCCCGTATAGATTTCAAAAGCGTCTATGATTGAGGGTCCAGAAAAGCCGGTTATGCTCCCAGGCTTCAAATATATGTTGTCATAAACACCGGTGGATACAAGAATGACACCGCCGTCAATGATTCGTACAGACATGATATGCTATGTATGTGACACAACCTAGGTGTAAATTTTATCAACTAAAAAATTGAACCGCTGCGCGTAAATAGGGGTTCGTATGGCTGATACACTCATTGAACTACTACAAAATACGAGGCTGGCTATACCGCCTCAAAGACGGCGTGGTGTAGTTAACCCATGGGGGCTCAACGGTATGTCAAATATACATTATGCCATTCGGCGTATTCAAACGGAACTCCGTAACAAAGATACGTTCTCGTATTTTCACCTGGAACATAATCCTGATAGTATTCTCCAATGGAAGGCATATATATATAAGCTCCCGTCGGAGCGTCACGCAGGGAAAAAATATATACTGGAAATTGTCTGCCCTGAGAGATATCCCCTCGTTGCCCCAGAAGTGCGTTTCCTCAGCGACGTGGAAAACTCTAGATATGTTCACAGGGCGACCGGCAACTTCTGTAATAATATGCTACGAGATGGGTGGCTACCGTCCATGACTCTAAAGAGCATGGTCATGTATATTTGTAGCGTCCTTAGCGAGGAGTAGCCCCTTATAGAATGCCTTAACCGACGGATGCGCCTTGAAGGCTCGTTGACTGATTTCAAATACATAGAGAGCATCCATATTCCGCACACGAGAGAGTGCTACATATGCCTGGCCGTATTCAAATGTACTCGGCCCTACATCTACCAAGGCAGAATCCAGCGAGGCCCCCTGCGCCTTATGAATCGTCAAGGCGTATGCGAGACGCAGAGGAATCTGTTCGCGTGTCACTGCCTCTTCCTCATTTTCAGAAGAACACCATTCTGCGGGTGCTACACGTACCGGATATGGTGGCCCATTCAGAAACTTCACTAAAGGATTCCCATCTACTCCAAAACCAGTCACTATTCCACGAGAACCATTCACGAGGCCAGCCGCAGGGTCCTGATTCACAAGTAACATAACTTGACAGCGCTCTTTCAGGCGCAACTCCACTTCATAGGGGGCGTCCTTATCCAGTTTCTCCGTAATCATCTGTAGGACATCTTTCATCATTCTTGGAGGATGTTTCGTCGTTTTCGCAGTAAATACATGCTCTTCACTCGTCAACTTTCCGATTTGCGCCTCATTGATAGAGCGCACGTCCTCATTTTTCGTAAAGAGAAGAGTCGGCTTAATCTCCTGACGCTTCCACGACATTGTCTTTCGCGCCTCCAGTGCCTCATAGGAAGCAGTACTGAGTTCCCCTACACGAGCCTCATTGAGAATCTGCTGAAATATAGGGTCTTTCTGGCGAATAATCTGCGTGAGTTCAATCGTCTTGGATACGATTTCCGACCATAGCGGTGATTCAAAGGCAAATGTACGCTGTGGACCACTGTGTTCGGCATCCTTTATAACTGGCGGAAGTTGGTAGAAATCGCCCACAAACACGACCTGTAAGCCGCCAAATACCTTATCTGGCTGTTTGCGAACAAGACGACCCACCTCGTCCAAATATTCTAATAGATGAGGTGTCAGCATTGACACTTCATCTATTACTATACAATCGGTTGAACGCCACCGCTTCTTTTTTCTACTGTCTTTTGCGATAGAGTTCGCTATCGTCGCCGCAGGAACACGCCCTATTCCTATACCCGCCCAAGAATGAAGCGTCTTTGCCCACGGACCTAGTAGGAGAGCGGCACAACCCGTCATAGCAGTAACACACATTGTTTTGCCCGTATAACTCTTATACCTTGCGTACAAACTCTGTAGGAGATATGATTTCCCTGTACCACCTGGCCCCGTGATAAACACGGATTCACCCCCTATAACGGCATCAAACGCTGCCTGCTGTTCTACGTTTAATCCGAGTTCTTCTTTCTCAATGTGGGGAGGACTATACTCCCTGATATAAGCTTCTGCCTCTTCGCGTTTTATAAAGGATTTAAAAGTGGAACCACTGAAGTTTTCTGTCTGTGTTTTTGCTTCCTCCCAGCTAGTATATACTCCAGGATTACGACCCACTCTAACAGCGTAATATTTGTCCACGGTGTCTCTGACGTGCTCAAACTGTTTGAATAAGGCCTTTATAGTAGGTTGGTCCATAGTATACAAAAAAGGGGGTGTGAGAGCACGACAATTTTATAGGCCTGCTATTCAAAGAGGGTGGGTACGAAGGCGATCATATCAAATACTGTCATACGCCGTTTCCCATGCCACAAAATGGCGGCGTCCTCTTTATGAAATGTAATGGTACGCGTATCTAAATCAATACTTTTCGCCGCCTTAAAACATGCTTCTGTAAAGGCATCTAAGGTTGGAGAATCAGGCAGTTCATGTTGTCCACACCACTTGGCAATATGCGGCTTCGGTCGCAATGGTTCATGCATCCAATCCGTCGTCTCCGCTTTTGAACGACGATATAAATCGGTTACATGTCTCTCCAACTGGGTGGATATTGAATCTATTGTCGCCATCTGCGTCTTCAGTGCATCCATAATAGAACTCACAGACTCGCCGTCAGTTACAGACTCTTCATCTGATTCCTGGCGCGACATGACTATTCTTACTTTAAAGGGGAGTCTTGGCATATCTCTACTCAATTTTATGAAATAGACTTCACAATCAAGCTGATAGGTTCATGATATTCAATAATGGCTGCTGCTGAAAATGTATCACCTACTGACTCCATACTTATGATTGTATGCGGGGGAAGGCATGCCGTAGTCCCTGGGCGTAGAACGATGTCCATAAACTTCAAATCAGATATAAGAGGAGTATCATTTGTGGTTAATGTACCGGGATAACGGTATTCCCATTTACTCGGTAGGAATGATTCAGAATCTTTTGATATTATACTGAGGGTATATTTGCCCTCAGTAGGGATAATACAGGTATAAATAGCAGATGTTCTGAACATTCCTATCCCACCTAACAGTACTTCTGCCCTTATAGAGCCTGTAGCCCATCCTACGAGGGTTGTCTGAGAGAGTTTCGGTAACCACATATGATTCGCCCAAACTTGTAGGGATAGTTCTTGCGCCAATATCTCTCGTCGTTCAGAAGAAAGGACAGGTGCCCCATTTGCCTCTTTCATAATAGCCGGATTCATCAATATATGCTCTAAAGGTTGTCCCCCCACTGAAAACTTGGCAAGCCTATGAATCTTCGTTAAAGAATCTTGTGTAAGACCTTTCGGGGGCATACATCCACGAATGATTGTTGGGCGAAGTTCTTGAAGAATATCTCCTAACTGTTCATCCGTCTGGGATTCATCTATCTGTAAAATCTCTATATCGGAACGCCGTTGTCTGTAAAATGATAGGGAAATGATTAAAAGGAGGGCTATAAATAATAGGGGTTCAATAAACATTCTTAGGGTACTCTCTTAGTTTATAGGTGAGGATACCTTTTTCTTGTTTTTACACGAGAGTCACTGCGGATTCTTGAACGACGCATCGTTTCTCTGCGAATAATAAAGGCTGTACTAGTACTATTTGCCTTCATTACAGGGGATGATGAACCACTTTCATCACTTTCGGGCAATCTAGAACCCACTTGTATATCATAATACTCCTCTTCTTCCTCTTGGGCTTGGCCCTGGGTGTCTTCTTGGGTGTGGGTATGGCTGTCCTCTTGGGGTTGAGTGTCCTCTTGGGCTTGGGTGTCCTCTTGGGCTTGGCTGTCCTCTTGGGGCTGTGTGTCCTCTTGGGGTTGTGTGTCCTCTTGGGGTTGTGTGTCCTCTTGGGGTTGAGTGTCCTCTTGGGGTTGTGTGTCCTCTTGGGGTTGAGTGTCCTCTTGAACTTGGACTTCCGCATCTATCTTCTCCTCTTCCTGTATAACCGCGGCAGGCTCTTCTTTCGGTGGAAGAATACATCTCCATAAAAGGTGGGGGGGTGTTACCTCAGGGCTAGAGTAAATAAGAGTTTGAGTTTGAGTTTGAGTTTCTTCCTTCTGGCTATCTACAGTTTGATTTTCATAATATGATAATAGGGACTGTATGAGTTGTCCTATGCGTGTATGACTTATACTATCATCTTCATATTCTTCCACAGGAAAAATGAACAACTCCTTATATTCTTCGGTCACCCACCCTTTTATTATCGTAGACATTTGCGTATCAATAAACTCCGATAATGTATCTTGGGTTTCCACATCATCATTTAGCAAACAGGTGTCCATTGTCGTAATAAAATCTCTAAAAAAACGGTCAAACTCTGAAATGGGAGTTAGCAGATGTTGTAGATTTGTCGGAGAGACCCAATCAGATGCTACACTCTCCAAGCCCTTCGGGGAGTACTGGGCCAAAAGTTCTATATAATCTGACCACATCGCGTCTATTATGGGTAACTCGGCACTAACAATCTTATCAATACAGAAACGGCGAAAACACCATAATAATATTTGCGGAATAAGTACCGCCCACGGATGATTAGCAGGAGGACCCAATAGTTCTTCTAATCTTTTCACAGGGTCATCCATTCCTAATAAAAACACAAAAACTTCCAGCGTAGATACGTACGCATCAACACTGGAAATACCGAAGTTGGGTACCCTGTACCTAACTTTTGTATTACAAGCGACTACGATTTTATTTAAAGAATGCCGCGAAAGGAGAGTTATCTGAAAACCATGATGTTACCATAGGGCTATCTCCCTGTTGATATCCCAATGCCTGGGCAAAATCGCCCAAATCCCTATTTCTATCCTGCTGCGTAGTTACATAGGGTATATTCGTAGGACGACTGCCCTTTTTGGCATTTGCCATTAAATCTGCGCGCTGATTCGCGGCTCCCTGTTCATATGACCTATTGGGGTTCGTATCTACCCTATCAGAGTTTCGGTTTATCTGGAATACACTATTACTACCACTCCCAACAATCTTAACGGTGTCAAGGGCAGGAGTAGGACGGGGGCCTCCTGCGTTGAGTAATAAATCAGGCCGCATTTTTTCCAATGACGCCTTCAGTTTCTCTGTAGAAGGGGCGGGGCGATAGGGTTTATTCATGGCCTTATAACGGTCCTGTTTCGTCGCATTATTGAAAAGGAAATCGGATGAGTTCGCCATATTGATTTTATCGTTATTTTCTCTACAGTCGTACGGCCCGTTCCGGAGTAGTGCCCTCGGGTATGCTAGTTCTTGTATCTCAGATGAATCGGGAACAGTCTTTCTTTCCGGAACCAGCAGACGGGCATTGTACATATCCCCATTCGGATTGGGTTCATACTGGTCATCTTCACAGATACCTAACTTGCGGTCTAGGGCACGTAACTTAGACTCATTGTCAATGGCAGCGGCGTATTTAGAGGCCGGATAGAATCCCCCACCTGTCGGCAGAACAATAGAGGGGTCTACATCTGGCGCCTCAGATGTTTCACCAGCGGTCGTATATTCCATACAGATTCTCGTCCACGGACGAGGGTCCAAAGATTGCGCTACGTATCCATCGGGCAAGGTATGTTTCAAAATCTTTGTAGGGTCCCAGTGTGTCTGTAGACAGACACTGGGGAAAAAATCGCCCGGGCCTTCATTATTCATAGGAAGTTGAAGAACAGGTGAGCCCAACTCTCTTGGAATCTTTGTAGAACCTACACTATCCATACTACTATAAAAGTACTTTTAACTTTTCTAATATTTGTGTTCCTTCTGCCTTATCTTTTTCAGCCTTTTCTTTATCCGCCTTCGCCTTCTCTTCTGCGGCCTTCGCATCATCCGCCGCCCTTTTCTTTATAGCATTTCGCTGGTCATCACCTAGAGGTAATACAATGCGAGGCATGGGTACTATATCAATCACATCGGTCTTCTCCACGATTTGTATGACCGCGTTCCATTCACAATCGGCGTTGTCCAGCGTAACACCCGCCATATCTACAAGAGAAAATGTAAGTTTATCTAATCTTCCGAGTGGAGGATTGAAACTAATAGGATTGCTTACTAGGGTCTGTGCATAACTTCCAAAGTTGGCCAATAGAAGTTTGCCATGAAACGCCTTTGTAAATCCGGTGGGCTCCAAGGTCTGCGACAGATTTTCTTGCGCCACGGTGTCAATCCGATTCATATCAAACTCTGGATTCAACCTGATATTGATGAAATCGTCTACAATCTTGAAGAGAGTATCTGAACGATGTGTCGTTTCGTACGTGGTATCCTGTTTATTATATCCCAAGTTCCAACCTAATCCCCACGCAGATTCCAGAGATACATATTGTTTAGATAGCGCCGATTTCCATAAGATACTAAATGTGAGTGGGTCAGTCGCCCTCTGCCTATTGAGGGCACTCGCCGGTAAAATATTCACTAGTTCTGTTTGAATAAACTTATTCAAGTTGGATTGTGTATTTGCATTGATATTTTGTACTACCGTTACTTGCGACATATACTGCCTATATAAACCAGTAAATGTAGTATAAAAATCTTTGAAACTGTTCACATTTGTTATATTAGAACCTGCGTAGCCCTGTACCAAATTCGCACCGAATACTTTACCCCTTGTTCCAAATATGAAACTAGAGTTAAATGCCTGAATACGTTTTACATATTCAGGGTCAAAGGCACTTGTATTGATATAGGAGGCATTGATTTCATTTCCTAAATCAGCCAAAGATGTATATCCAAAGTCATATCTATTGGGGGCACTACAACGTAATAAAACTTGGGATGTTTCTGTAGGGCAATAGTTGCGAAGGGCTAGGTAATAATATGGATTCGCCGGTGTATTTGCCGCTAAGGGTACCGTAAATATCTTGGTGTTGAAGGTTGGTCCTCGGAATCCGAAATCAGCCACCATAAAGTTTGTGGATTTTTCTAATCCCCACTTACCCTCTATATCTGCGTTTAAGGCGTCCAGAGAGTTATAGACTATAGAGGCCACGTGAGGATACTCAGGATATGTGAGTCCATCCAGATTATTTATGAATGTAAAGTTCTTTGCCACCTGTCTAAACACCGACCTTTGTACGGGATAAAATATTTGCCAGGCACCCCCTACAGTTTGCGGGGCATCTGTTACATTATTACGATTTCCATATAGGGTATTTCCTACAAGAGACCATAGGGCACCATTCGCACCCGCAGAAAGATTTGTAGGGGTATTGCTGAAGACATATACAGAACTTGTGAATAATGCATCGGATGTTGCCGTTGAGATATTGGTCGTTGAAAATCCTGTCACGCTATATAGTTTATTAGGGGCGTAATCAGCACGCATAGTAATCACATCCAAAAATGGGGCACGTGTTACAGCAAAATCACGGAATACATTCGCGGTAGAAGTAGTGGAAAGATTAAATATAGAAATAGAACATGTACTCGTGGCTGTAGCCCACGTATTTTGTCTTCCTGTGAGACACGTATATAAATATGAGGGGTTGGGGGTCCTTATAATATTAGAGGGGGTAACCTGTATATATTCTGATACACCATCAGATACACCACTTATATCAGTTCTATAGGGGGTCGCATAGAAGTTCCCATATTGTTCTTTTGGACTCTGTAGGGTTGTAAAATATTCCACAGGGTATCCACGTCTCGCATTTAATACAGTAATATTAGACGTAGAAGATGTATGTTTAGAAATCACCATGGTGGATACTGCGCTAGATATAGACATGGTGAATCCCCTGTAGTTATTGTATGTGAGGTTTCGGACGGTCTGAGTGAGTGGATTAAACTCTGGTACATTCATCGTAGAATATGTGAATACCAGTGAGCCATCCTGGGGCGACCGCTCCTGTATAAATAAATAGTTTTTATTGGGAGAATTCACCGTGGAATAATAAAAGAAGGCGCAGTTGGACTCATTCGCTGTAAAATCTATGAATGTTAAGTTGGGTGGGGTAAGCGGAGTAAACTGCGCAGATAATGTAAATGTGGTGGCGACCGTGTCATATGTATATGTTCTATAGAGCCCCATGGCATTAGAAGTTAAGATATATCCTGATAAGTCTGTCACAATCTTTTTAGGGATTGTAGAGAATGGTGTCCACGCCTTCATAGCAGCGGGGTCAGTATTAATATTATACGGATTTATATACTGTAAGAAGTTTGTCCCTATAGGCATAGATTGTTCATATTGCGATTGTGTCTCGTCATACCCCGCAGGGGGTACACGCACTGTATCAGGGTCCGACTTTACAACGGGAATGATTACACCTTTCCCGTCAATCGTACTCGTACCATCCAAATATTTGGTGTCGGCTACTGCGTCTGAATAATATGGATATGGTACCGGCGAACCCACCAGGCCTTGATATGTCATTACATTACTCTTGGCGTCAAATGGTACTACAGAATACAGATTATTATAATCCGTGGTGATTGTCTGCGCATTTTGCGAATAGCCATATAAATACATGGTGGAGTTCGCAGAATAGTTACGCGTGAATTCATAATACGTACCTCCCATGGGGTCAAAATCAAAGTTCTGATTCGCGGCCGTATACGCCACCCTTTTAGAAAAGGCGAGGGTTGTCGTGGCATTCGCCATAGTTAGTTGATTGACAGGAGTGTTTGCCACGAGTGCAGCAGGAAATATTCCCAGATATTTAATACCGAGATTAGGGTCAGTAGCAACATTTCCAGAGTTAAAAATGCTTTTGAACATGAGGCGACTAATGTCCCATACTCCCTGTTTAGGGACAAGGGAGAAAGAAATCACACCATTTCCGAGTTGTATAGCGGAGTTTGAACCCCCATAAGAATAGCCTGTAATAGGTGTGTTCGTTGTAGTCGCAGTGAAGGGCCGTATAAAGGCTGCGGGGGCCGTTACCGAGGGATTAATGGGAGGTTGGTTCAAGGAGTTAGGAATATATGTCTGTCCATACCAATGTACAGCGCTCGTTTCACGCGCCCCCACAGTGCTAGGCGTATAAACACCTACGCCGAAAGGCTTCACAATGGCCGCGTTATTTGTAGATGTAATATACGTCTGGGTGTTAGGGTCGTATCCACTACCTACCTGGAATACATATCCAGATACAGGGTCAACGCGGATTTGTGATGTAGGAATAAAGTTACTGGCGCCGTTTCCACCCTCATAGCCGCAATAATCGGTTAAATCTGTACTCACGCCACTTATATCATACCCAATCGCAACAGTAGAGTATATTAGGGTAGAGAAAAGGGGGTCGTCTATAGGGGTAGTTTGTATCGCAGCTTGAATGGGTAGACGAATATACGCAGGGTCGGCATTATATGCGTAGTTCAGATTCTGCGCTGCCGCCGCAGAAGTAGGGTCTAATAGCGGGTCAAATCCATCTAGAGATGTATTCATGGGTATATATACCTGGCCATCAGGAAACCAAGGTACAAGGCGATACCTTTGAGTAGCTGCGATGGTTGAAGAAGAACGTACAATAAAATAATATACCTCTTTTGCATATACTGGAAATGTGACAGAGGCACTTGTTACCGTTATTTCTGTAGTAATAGATGTATTATAATGAATGGGCAGTTCGTGGGCATTTCCAGAAATATCTGCCATGAAGGCGGCGCGGTCATGATAGATAAATACGTTCATAGGTGTTAT
>Ga0214923_10006510_pt1 | contig 13101 bp, 16 predicted proteins | sample LL1510_MetaG_FD_177993 | JGI IMG/M metagenome (GOLD analysis project Ga0214923, IMG submission 177993) | Freshwater microbial communities from Lake Lanier, Atlanta, Georgia, United States - LL-1510 | ecosystem: Environmental > Aquatic > Freshwater > Lake | place: USA: Georgia | collected...
TTATCTGGAAGAGTTATGCTAGGTATTTTAGTAGTACAGGATCTAGCCGCTGTACCACTAATGATCATTATTCCCCAATTAAAACATTTAGAAACTAGTTTAAATATATTAGGATTTACTTTATTAAAAGGAATAGCAGTTATTTTTTTTATTGTAGTACTTGGTGGAAAAGTAATGCCTATTTTTCTCAGAAATATTTCAAGATTAAATAGTAGAGAATTATTCTTATTAACAATTACTGCTTTGGGCTTAGGTATAGGTTTTTTCACCCATCTAGCTGGACTATCTTTTGCTCTAGGAGCATTTATAACTGGAGTGGTTCTGAATGGGAGTGAATATAGCCATAAGGCAATGAGTGATATAATTCCCTTAAGAGATATTTTTGGACTTATTTTTTTTACTTCTATAGGAATGTTATTTGATCCTGTATTCTTTCAATCTAACTTAAAAATAATATTACTTTTAGTATGCCTTGTAATACTTGGAAAATTTATTATTTTTATTATAATATCCAGAGTTTTTGGATATATAAACGTAGTACCTTTAGCAGTTGGGTTTGGATTATCACAAATAGGAGAGTTCTCTTTTGTATTAGCTAAATTAGGCTTAGAGGAAAAATTATTGATGCTAAGATTTTTTCAATTATTTTATCAACCTCTGTTTTAACTCTTTTGATCTCTCCATTTCTTTTACTTTTAACATCTCCTATTTATTCTACATTTAGAAGAATATTTCCACTTAAAATCACTTCCATAACTAAACAAGTGAATGAAGAAACTCTACATGAAATCGTCATTGCAGGTGGGGGACGTGTGGCGAACTCTATCGCTCAAGTTTTACATGGGCTAGGTTTTAAATTTATTCTAATCGAGAATGATTATAAAAGATTCGAAATTATCAAAAAAAAAGGCTACAATTGTATTTTTGGTGATTCCAGTAAAGAAATTATCCTCCAGTTCTCAAACCTTTCCAATGCTAAATTATTAATTATTACAGTCCCTATTGTTGAAATCACAAAAGATATCATTAGTGTAGCAAAAAAAATAAATCCAAATTTAACTATAATTGTTAGATGCAATGATATAGATGAACTAGAAGATTTCTACAAACTAAATATATCCCAGGTTGTTCAGCCTGAATTTGAAGCCAGTCTTGAAATGACTAGACAGGCACTACTTCATTTAGAAATTTCTGTTGAAGCAATACAAAGTTATCTTGATGAAGTTAGAAGACAAAAATATACTTTACCAACAAATAAAGTTTCAGAATATATTACAAGTCTTAATAATGCCTCTAGATTACTTGAAATGTATTGGTTTCACATAGAAAATGAATCAATTTTGATTGGTAAAAAAATCGGAGAGTTAGCTCTCAGAAAGAAACTAGGAATTACTGTGATTGGTATATACAGAAAAAATGAATTAATTCAAAATCCAAATATAGATTTTTCTTTTGAAAAAGATGATATGATAGCTTTGATCGGAAGCAAAGTAGGAAAAGAGAAATTTGAAGAATTATTCGAGGAACAGGAATGAGTACTGATAACGAAATTAATAAAATTCTAATTGTAGACGATAGTGAAGAGAATGGAATCATTTTGCAAGAACTCTGTAAATCTATTGGATATAACTCTGAATTTTTCATGGATGGTCGATCTGCTCTAAAAATATTGGAAACGTACTTACCTTTGGCTATTTTATTGGATATAAAAATGGAGGATATGGATGGCTTTCAAGTTTTAGACTCCATTAAACAAAATAATAAATGGAAAGATATCCCAGTTATCATGATTACCTCCTTAGATGATTCTGAGAGTATTTTGAAAAGCCTAAAATTAGGGGCGGATGACTATATTCCAAAGCCATTTGAACCAGCAATTGTTAAGGCTAGGCTCGAAAGATCAATTTCTAATTTAAATGCATTAAAAAAAGAAAGATTAGTGTTAGAAAAAACATTTTCTGGAAGTATAAAAATTCTCTCAGATATAATATCCTCTTTAAGTCCCGTTCTTTTTGGAAAGTGTTCCAAGGTCAGAAGAATTGCAAGACTTATAGCTGAGGAAATGCATTATCCTGAAATATGGGAAATTGATGTAGCCAGCATTTTTTCGATGGTTGGCTGTATTTCATTTTCACATGAAATGCTAGAAAAGATTATCAATAATAAACCTTTAACGATAGATGAAAATAAATTATATGAAAATCATACATATTTAGGTTATAAGTTATTAAATAATATTCCCCGTCTTGAAAATGTATCACTTATTGTACTATTTCAAAATAAAAATAACCTTTTAGAAGTTCCCGAAAATTTATCATTGAATATATCTGAGATACCATTAGGATCAAAGATTCTAAAAGCTGCATTTGAATATGAATTAGCAACCATAAAAACAAATAATATGAATGAGATTAAATTTATCATGAAATCTAAGCAAAATTTAATCGATCCAAACGTTTATTCTGCATTAGAAAATATTTTAAATAAAGATAGCAACAGAGAAATTAAAGAGATTACTGTTGATCAACTGCTTGCAGGTATGACATTTACCGAAGATGTGTTTACTGTTTCTGGAATTAGAATTATAAATAAACTTCAAGAAGCAACTGAGTCAATTATCGAAAGAATTAAGGCTGTTCACTCTAAACTACCGATAGCCGAACCTTTGAAAATGTTTTCTAATAAACTGTAACTTTTAAAAATTTTCCTCTTTTAGTTTATTCATAAGAAAATTTATTAAAATCTCTGCTCTCGAAATCTGATCTTCCATAGTAAGTATCTCTTTTTTAATATTAGGATTTATATCCAAAAAAGATGTTATTACATCAATAGGAAATGGATGTTTTCGGAGTTCTTCTAAATCACGTAAAAAAGTTTCATCTGCTTTTAAATTAGTAAGATGTCTTTTTGTTAAAGTAATCACCTGCTCTAGTTTTTCTAAATATAAATTTGAGCTTGTTTGATTAGATTTGGTTTCTCTTTTTTCAACATTTGCAATTATAAAAGGTTCCTGAGATTTATACCTAACTAATTTTGCAATACCCCTTCCCTGTAAAATAATATTAGATCGTCCATCAGGCAAGGTTTCCCTCTTTATAACTTCTCCCCATCCAAATACAGGCTCTATTTCCCCATTATTCTTAATACTTGTAATCCCTAACTCTTCATCATTTTCCAAACAATAATCCAACATTAATCGATATCGGGGCTCAAATATATGAAGTGGTAATAAGGTTCCAGGAAACAAAAAAACAGAAGGAAGGGGAAAGATAGGAAGGGTATCAATCATGAATTAAATTTTAAAGTATTAGATAGCTTCGTCAATACCCTTTTTTTCTTTTAAATGATTTTAAACTTGTATTATTTTCATTTTATTTGATATTGAAATTGATCTTATGGATCTTAATCGAAGATTTTTAATTTTTTTTATTGGACTTATTGGTTTTTTAGCCTCCTCGTCTTTAATTTTTTCTGGAAATATTCTAAGAGAGTCTTATTCGCCAGATGATAAAATTATAGGTGCATTTTTTTATATTTTTAGCTCATTGTACGTCATCCATCCTTTCCTTTTCTACTTTATTCGTAAAATAGAGAATTTTTATTTGTTTATGACTGCCATTCTAGTATCTATTTTCTTTTCACTTACAATAATTTATTTTTGCATAGAAATTTATAATGCTCAGTTGCAATGATGTGAATATGAAGTACTCAAAATTTATTCTTAGTTTTATATTATTATTTCTAATCACAAATTGTGCATCTATTATTCTTAAGACAGCAATAACCCTAGAAAGAAGTAAGGGTAGCCTAGAAATAAAAAAAATCCAAATCGAAAATACAAACATTGTTTATTCTGAGGGGGGAAATGGAGAAGTTCTGATTTTAGTCCATGGATTCGGTGGCGATAAGGACAATTGGACTAGAATGACTCCCTACCTTAACTCAAAATTTAAGGTCATTTCTCCCGATTTACCAGGATTTGGTGATTCAGATCGTAATACATCTTTAAATTATTCAGTTTCAGAACAAGTAAAGAGACTTCATTTATTTTTAGAAAAATTGGGCATCAAAAAATTTCACATTGCCGGTAATTCGATGGGGGGAGCAATTTCCGCCGCTTATGCATCTAAATATCCAGACGAAATAATCTCTCTAATTTTAATTGATTCTGCCGGAGTCATATCACCTATAAAAAGTGAGCTAACATTAAATTTAGAGAATGGTTTTAACCCCTTACTTGTAAATGATGTAAAAGATTACGATAGATTACTTAATTTTATTTTTGTTAAAAAACCTTACATCCCAGATATGATTAAAGAATACTTCGCTGAAAAAGCAGTAAAAAATAGAGACTTTAATGAAAAAATATTTCAAGATTTGAGAAGCGAAAAAAATCCTGTAGAAGAATCACTCTCTAAAATCAAATCACCTACATTAATTATTTGGGGGGATTCTGATAAAGTAATACATATCTCTTCAGTAGATGTTTTTAAAAAGTATTTAGTAAACTCTAAGGTAGTTATTATGAAAGACTGTGGTCATTCTCCTCAAATAGAAAGACCAGAAGAAGTCGCCACTCACATTAAGAGCTTTTTGTCTCAAAGATAATTGAGACATTTATTTTCTAGATATCTTACATACTCATCAAATGATACAGCTATTCTTTCATAATGACTTTGGAGTTCTTTACGAAATCGATTCACTGAATCTATATCCTTTCTATTAATTGCTTCTTTAATTTTAATTGCAGAATTATGAAGCAATCGGTGCGGTTCTTCTATTTTTTGATGAATTTTATTTTGTTCGGAATCCTGTACTACAGAAAGATAATACCATAACCCCATTTTACATTTTGTATGATCTAATTGAGGAAGTAATTCTGAATTATTATTTTCAATAGCCTTATCAACTGAAATTACCCAATTTATATGATCCAATCTTCTGGAATTTATAAATTGGAGTAACCAAATAGGATTTTGATTTGTAATAGCTTTAACACAAGACTCAATATCTTGATTTATTTCTGAAAAATTCTTTGAAATTATAGTACTTCCTTCTTCAATTTCGTTAACTACAGTTGCAATATTAACAGATGAATCAGAAACATACTTTGATGTTTTTTCTATTTCTATGAGACTTGATGTAAATTGAGAAAATCTAGAGGATAAATTTTTAACCTCTGAAGAAGTCTCCTTTGATAATAATTCAGAAGAAATTGATAAATTTTTAACTATATCAACCCCTCCCATAATTTCTTTTACATTAGTGATACTTTTTTCTGATGTATCTTTCCAATTACCAAATTTATCATTGATTTTCTGAATAGACTCACTTATAACCCTAACAGCATGCTTACTTCTTTCTGCTAACTGCGATACGCCATCCGCAACTACCGAAAATCCCTTCCCTTCTTCCCCTGCTCTTGCCGCTTCAATAGATGCATTTAAAGCTAAAAAACTCACCTGATCCGAAATTTCTTTTATAAGAGAAATATTACTTTTCATTTCTGCAACTACCTTTGAAAAATCACTCAGTTCTTCTGAGGTCATTTTTTGCAGTTCACGAATTGCCTCACTTTTTCCTGAGATAGAAAAAATTTCTTTATCAATTTTTTGTAAATTATCAGTTATGGTTTGGGAACTTTCTGATATATTTTTAATAGCAGAGTTTGTGTCAGACATATTCTCCGAAAATTGACTCAATATTGCATCTAATTCTTCAGCACTAGCGGCTAAATCTTGTGACACTTGAGAAAAATCCTTAACTTTTTTTACGTATCGAAATTGAAATTCTCTTATTTTTTCTAATTTTGATGGAAATGACATAATAGAAACTGAAATCGTATCAGCACTTTCGAATATTTTAGATTTAATTTTATTGAAAATATTGAGTATTTTACTCAATGAATCTTTCTCTTCTAGTTTTAATTCATTTTTTATTATTGAATTTATAATTTCATTAACCTTTTGATCCATCCACCTTAGGTGACTTGAATAAAGAAAAAAATCGCTTTTAAATTTCATTAAAACTTCTCCTCTAAATTAATAATATTATTTTTATTTACCAATTCATTTAATTTATTGAGCAATGAAACTGGATTTATCTCAAAATTAATTTTCTGTATTACATCTTGAGTTAAAAAACCATCTGTTATTGTGGATTCTAAAAAATTAAATAATTTATTATAATAATTATTTATATTATATATTCCTATAGGCTTATCATGCAGTTCTAATTGAGACCAGGTAAAGACCTCAAAAAATTCATCCATTGTTCCTATTCCACCCGGAAGAATAATAAAAGCATCTGAAATCTCGTACATTCTTTTTTTCCGTGTATGCATGGAATCCACTATTTCTAAATTTTGTATTCCAGAGTGACCTACTTCCTTTTTAAATAAAAAATCAGGAAGTACTCCATGAACCTTTCCACCTTTTTCGAGAACTCCATCGGCAACATTTCCCATGAGTCCAATACTAGCTCCTCCGTAAACTAAAAGCAGATTCCTTTCTGCGATAATATTCCCAAGCTCGCGGGTTTTTTCTTGATAAATTGGATTATTACTTATCCCCGCTCCACAAAAAATACACACGCTCTTCATTTCAGACTCCATTATTCTTGCACACTATAAGAAGTATCGTCATTTGGAATTATGAAACTTTTTTTTAGAGATCTGGGGGGTTCAGGAAAACCCTTAGTAATTATGCATGGCTTATTTGGATCCTCTAAAAATTGGATTACCAACGGAAAAACACTCTCTAGTTTCAGAAAAGTCTATGCTCTCGATTTACGAAATCATGGTGATTCCCCACATTCAGATTCACATACTTTGGATGACTTAGTAGGAGATTTAAATGAATTTATAGATTCTCTACCAGAAAAAGCTGACATATTGGGGCACTCTATGGGGGGGATGGTTGCTAGTATGTTTGCTTTAAAATATTCCGAAAGAATTGATAAACTTATCGTTGTAGATATTGCTCCTAGAACTTATCCAGTTCGTTTTGGATTAGAATTTGATGCACTTCAAATTGATGTTTCCCTTTTTAACTCAAGAGATGAGATTGATAAAAAAATGGCTGGCATTCTCCCCGATCCATTTATCAGGCAATTTTTACAAATGAACTTAGAAAAAATTGAAACAGGGTATCGATGGAAATTAAATGTAAAAGCACTCAAAGAAGGACGAACCGCATTGACATTTAATACTCAATCGCTACTCCCCTTCAAGGGTAAATCCTTGTTTATTTTAGGGGGAAAATCAGAGTATATAATTCCAGGAGACACTGAAGTTATCCAAAAATTATTCCCAAACTCTAAAATTTACACTATTCCTGAGGCAGGACATTATCTTCATTATTTAAATGCAGAGGAGTTTTTAAGTCAAACGACATTGTTTCTATCTGAAACATAAATTTGCTTGACTCTTTAGCAAAACCTGTACTATATTTAACCAATTCATAAAAACAGTCCATCAGACTGAAGGAGTCGACTATTTATAGAGAATTGATTCAAATTCCAGATCCATTTCTATCTCTATTGAAAGGACCCGAATTTTATTTTGAGAAAGCTCTGCCCCGAATTTTTGCAGATAATTTACGTGAATTTACTATGTTGGAAACAGAAGGAATAGAGAACGTTCCCAAAACTGGTAGAGTAATGCTTGTACCTAACCACTCAGGTGTTTTAGGTTGGGATGCTGTAATACTATACAATGAGATAGTTAGAGAGAGAAAAAGAATTCCCCGCATAATGGCTCACATGTTTTGGGAATCTAGACCATTTCTATCCAAAATTGCACGTAAATTTGGAGCCTTTGGTGCGGATTTCAAGCAAGCTGTTAAGTTCTTAAAGAAAAACAAACTCATGATCATTTTTCCAGAAGCCGAGCATGGAAATTTCAAGCCCTCTGTGAAAATGTATCAACTCACTGAATTTAATCCTGGCTTTGTTGCTCTTGCGATGATGACAAATACCACTATTGTTCCCGTTACAATTATGGGGGCAGAAGAAAACTTTGTCAATCTCGGAACGATTGATTGGTTTGAAGATAAGATAGGGGCTAAAATTCCCATTCCTTTAAACCTCTTACCGATCCCGGCTAAGTGGAAAATTAAATTTTTAAAACCAATCAGTCTTGCTAAATACAATCGCAAAGACGCCAAGAATGAAAAATTTTTAATAGAAGTTACCCAAAACATTAGGTTCCGTATCCAGGCTACAATTCATAAAGAATTAGTATCACGGGGTATTTTCAAATTTTGATTGTGAGGAAATTATGGAAAAACAAATAAGTAGATCAGAAATGATCCTTCAAATTAAAGTAGGAGAGGTAATGGGAAAGGATGTGCCAACCATTGATTTTGATGATTTAATAGCAAAAGCATCAAGAATGATGATGGAACAAAGATTGCATAGTTTACTTGTATTAAAATATGGTAAGCCTGCTTATATGATATCAACCTATGATTTACTCAAGCTATCATATGAAAGTACTTTTAGTGATACACCTCATGATATTCTCCGCACTCCCGTAGAGGAACTTGTAAAAGGTCAAAAATTAATCTCTGTAACTACAGATACCAGCTTACTAGATGCTCTTAGAATTTTAGTTGATTTTAGCATTCATTCTGTTCCTGTCATTGATGATAATGTTGTGATGGGAATTTTGACCATGATGGATTTAGCTAGATGGTATAAGCAAACTCATGAATAATGGAACCTTTCTGGTCTGACGTTTCGGATGAAGAAATTTCCCGAGAAAGGCATAAAGCAAAAGAATTAAAAAAATCTGCCTGGTGGAAAAATAAAAGATCCTCGGGAATTTGTTACTATTGCAGAAATAAATTTCCAGTGGATGAATTAACTATGGATCATTTAGTTCCCTTAGTAAGGGGTGGAAAATCAGTAAAAGAGAATCTCGTTCCAGCTTGTAAAAAATGTAACTCAGATAAAAAGCACAAGCTCGCTTTTGAAGTAAAACAATAAACACGGAATGTTAAAATTATTTTTTTTAATTATAGTGATACAAATCTATCCTATATTATCAAATGATTTACCCAATCTCTTGTTGACCGCTAGGGCATATTCTATTCAAGATTTAAGTTCAAAAAAAATAATTATAGAAAAGAATCCTAAAGAATCCTTTCCGATGGCAAGTCTAACAAAGCTGGGAACTGCACTAATGGCCTCAGAAAAAATAGAGCCTTTAGAATATTTAAAAACTCCAAGTTTTGCAGTTGTAAAAAATAACTATGAGTCGAAAGCAGATTTAATCGAAAATGAATCCTATTTATTTCAAGATTTACTTTATGGGCTACTACTCCCATCGGGAAATGATGTTGCAAGGAGTATTTCTCATCAACTTGAATCAAAAGGTATTAAATTTTCTAATCTGTCTAAGGAGTGGATACAAAAAAACAAACTCTCCAATTATTATTTTGAAGAATCAGTGGGACTTTCAAATAAATCCAAAACGAATATTTATGATTTGATGCTAATTTTAGATTTAATTGAGAAAAATATAAATATTTTTAACGTACTACAAAAAAAAGAATATTCCTTTCTGTCGAAGAATGGAAAATCTATTACTGTCAAAACAAGAACTCCAATTTTAAAAAATAAAGAAATAGTTATTTTTGGAAAGACAGGAAGAACAAAAAGTGCTGGTCAATGCTTTGCTGGTTTTTTTCAAAAAAAATCAAAGTTTTATAAAATAGCCATATTAGGTTCTGAAAATTTAGAATCAGACTTATTAGTTTCCTCTGAATATATAAATAATTTTATAGAATAACTTATAACAATGATTAAAATTAGTATTGAAGAAAAAAGGATAGTTACTCCTAGTATATTAATACTTTTTATATTAATTTTAAATATTAATTGCAATAGTATAAATTCTTTTCTAAGAATAAGCAGGAATGATAGTTTTAATATATGCTTTTGGAATATAAATCTAACTAAATCATTAGAACTTTCTGAAAAACTAAAAGTTTCAATGATAATGAATTTTTCAAAATCCTGTGATGTAATCTCTTATATAGGAATTTATAATAATTTTAATTCAACTTCTAGAGAGATTGAATTACATCTTGAAAAATTAAGAGAAGAATATATTTGCATGGAAGGTATTTCAAAATCAAAATTCAATTCTTCCGAAGAGAAATATGTTACTTGTATTAAATCAGAATTATCCCCTGATATTGAAAAAATTGAGTTTGAAGAATTAAATTCATATATTAAAAATCCTCCCACTTTATTCTTAATGAATATTAATGAAAAAAAAATCCTAATTGTTCCATATAGTACAAACCCAGGGAATAAAAATGATTTAAGAGAATTTTCAGAGGTAGTAGATTTTTCTTATAAAACTTTTTCTGATCGAAGAATTTTCTTTGGTGGGAGCTTTTATTTTGATCAAGAATTTCAAAAACCAGAATATTTATACTCCTTACATTACTATATAATTCTTGAAAAATTAATTGATGAACCATCAACTTTTTCCAAACAAAAAGCTGATGTTATTTTTACAGACCCCAGAACATCAAAAAACTGCAAGGGATCCGTAATACGATTAGATGGATTATTTCCAGAAATAAAAAATATTGAAAAGTATTTTGAACATTTACCTGTTACAGCAAAATGTAAAATTAATTAGTATGACATTCACTCATTCCCAATTTTTTACACAACATGTACAAGTTTTTTCTCTCATCTATAGTTAGAATTTCCATTCTTTTGAATATTTCACTTAAATGCAAGGGCATAATTTTAGAAACATACTCACGGCCCTTATCTGTTAAATTAACAGTAATAAAACGACGGTCATCTTTTTGTCTTACTCTAGCAACCAAACTTCTTTTCTCTAAATTATCTATAACTGTGGTAATATTAGCAGTTGATTTTAATATTTTAGATCCTAGTTGCTTTTGACACATTGGACCGAGGTAATATAGGGACTCTAAAATTCCAAACTGACTCATTGTTAACTTATTTTTATTCAACAAATTACCTACCTGACTGGCGATTGTATCACTTGCTCGTAAAAGAGATATGTATGCATTTAGTGATGTTACCTCTGAATCATTTCCTTTATATTTTGTTCCCATATCATATCTCCATAAATTTTTGTGTGTTACTTAATTCGGAACTTCAATGACTAAAATATCCGAATCTTCCAGTGTAGTAAATAAATTTTTTCTTGAATTGATGATTCCAACTGAATCTCTTCTTTTTAAGACATTATCTTCATTTTGAATTTTACCTTCTATTAAAAAAATAAAGATAGCAGATTCTGAATTCTTAGAATTATAAACAAATTCTTTCTCCTTGTCAACTATTGCTCTTGAAATATAAGCATCTTGATTTATCATTAAATGTTCATCTGATGATTCACCCCCAACAAGTTGGATAAATTCATTTTTTTGAAACAAATTCTTAAAATTTTTCTGATCATATCTTGGCTTTATATTCCTTTTTTCAGGCAATATCCATATCTGAAAAAAATGTAAGTCTTCAGTTGCTGAAGGATTAAATTCTGAATGAGTGATACCTGTTCCTGCTGACATTACCTGAACTTCCCAGGGTAAAATTTCTCCATTCGTACCCATGCTATCCTTATGTTTTACAACTCCTCTTGTTGGTATTGTAATTATTTCCATATTATCATGTGGATGAGTTCCAAAACCCATTCCAGCTTGCACGGTGTCATCATTAAAAACCCTTAATTTACCAAAACCCATTCTATTTGGATTAAAATAATGCCCAAAACTAAAACTATGATAAGAATCCAACCATCCGAAATTAGCATTTCCCCTTGTATTTGCCCTAATAATTTGCATATTATTCTCCTACTAATCAATTAGACATTTAATTATTTAATGTCGAGAAATATTTAATCATTTTTAGAAAATATTTTTAATTATATTGGAATACTTTTATTTTCCTAAATAATTTAATTGAATAAGAATATGAGCTTTCTTAAGATTTCGGTTGAGATGCTTTAAACTTTTCATAATTCATTCTTTTTTAAATATTCTTTTTATTATAATCTAATATATTTAACTACAAGAGGTTCCTTTGTGCACTTCCCCCCTCAATCCATTATTGAAGATTTTATAAATAGTTTACATCAAAGAATAAAATCAAGCCCAAAAGAAATCCCTTCTTTTACTCAAATTTATGATTATGATTGGGAAATTGTTGCAAATAGTAAAAATTCCGTTGAATCCACACAGTTCAGTACGTATCACAGTGAAGTTCTTTGTATTCAGAATGCTCAGGAAAAGTTAAAAAATAAATACTTAGATAGATGCCATTTACTCACAGCTCTAGAACCTTGTAGTATGTGTACAGGAGCAATTATACAATCTCGAATTAGCACCGTTACATATTTTGCCGAACATTATAAGATCCCTGGAATTTCATCTTACTCATTAGAATTTCTAGCAAAATCGAACCATTTCCCTAAAATCGTTTATATTCCTGACAACTCGGTAACTCTAGTCTTCAAAGAATTCTTTGAGAAAATTCGTAAGAAAAATTATCTTCTGTAAAAAAAATATTTTTGTTTACAAAAAAATATTCATGTTTATATTAGAGACATAACAATTTTATTGGGACAAAAGTGAAAAAGAGGAGAATTGGAAAGTCAGGAATAGTAGTTTCTGAAATTGGATTAGGTACAATGACCTTTGGATCATCTTGTGAAGAGAGTGTAGCTAATTTAATTCTAGAAGAAGCCTATAACTCTGGAATAGATTTCTATGACACTGCAGAAGTTTACCCTGTTCCACCCGATTTAAGCTATGTTCACAGAACAGAAGAAATACTAGGAAAATGGATTCAGACTAAGGATAGAAGTTCAATTATTCTTGCTACTAAGGTTGCAGGTCCTGGCCATGGATGGTTTAGTCCACCAATTCGATCAGGTAAGACAGCATTAGATAAGCATAATATAATGCTAGCTATAGATGGAAGCCTAAAGCGTTTGAAAACAGATTATATCGATTTATATCAAGTTCATTGGCCTGATCCTGATATGTACTACGAAGAAATATTATTTACTCTCTCGGAGCTAGTTCAGAGTGGTAAAGTAAGATA
>Ga0214923_10006513_pt1 | contig 13097 bp, 9 predicted proteins | sample LL1510_MetaG_FD_177993 | JGI IMG/M metagenome (GOLD analysis project Ga0214923, IMG submission 177993) | Freshwater microbial communities from Lake Lanier, Atlanta, Georgia, United States - LL-1510 | ecosystem: Environmental > Aquatic > Freshwater > Lake | place: USA: Georgia | collected 2015-10-15
CCGGGACGGCGGCGACGGCGCGACACTCGCCAGGCGCAGCGCCAGTCGCTCCGAGTGAGCCGAAGCCTGGAGGGCGAAGGCGAACGTCCGGCGAGGGGGATCGGGTGGCACGCAGCCGGCGCGCAACCTCTCGTGAACGTCCGGCGACGGGATACGGGGAGCCCGAAGCCGGCGCGCTGCGCATATGGCACGCTAGAGCGTGTCTTACTCGGCGCGTTCGAAGAAGCGGCGGCTGCGGGTGTCGAGGCGGGCGATCGAGGGGATCGTGTACCGCAGGCCGAACGTGTCGGTGATCACGGCGCCGCCGTCGGGAAGCCGGAGGATGTCGTCGGTGTGGCCGACGGTGAAACGGTGCGGGCCGCGATCGGTCACGACGCTCCACTCGGCCGGCTCGCCGTCGGAGACGCTCTCGATCCGCTCGATCGTGGGCAGGAACTCACGCTTGGCGAGTTCCTCTTCGAGGAGCAGCCGCAGGCCGAGCTCGATGGAAGCGAGTGAGTCGATCCAGGCGAGCTCGGCATCGTTGTCGTCGACGATCGCCACGGGGCCGGCCGGATCCGACACGGGAAAGGCCCGGAGCACGTCGACGTCAGTGTGCCGGCGCCCCTCGGCGTCGAGAAAATCGAGCCGGCCGTGCGGGCGGCGTTCGAGCCGCCACTCGCTCGGTGTCGCATCGGATTGGGAAACGGGCTGGGACATCGTGTGTCGGACGCGAAGGTCAGGCCTCCAGGGCGGCTTCGGCAGCCTTCATTTGGGCGTGGTACAGGCGGGCGTAGGCTCCGTCGGCGGCCAGCAGCTCGTCGTGCGTGCCGATCTCGACGATCCGGCCTGCGTCGAGCACCACCAGCCGATTGGCCCGACGCAGCGTGGAGAGCCGGTGGGCGATGGCGATCGTCGTGCGGCCGGCCACGAGCCGGTCGATGGCGGCTTGGATGACCACCTCGGTCTCGGGATCGACGCTCGACGTCGCCTCGTCGAGTACGAGGATCCGTGGATCGACAAGGAGCGCTCGGGCGATCGAGAGCCGCTGGCGTTCGCCGCCCGAGAGCGAGCCGCCCCGCTCCCCGACCCGTGAATCGTAGGCCGCCGGCAACCGCAGGATGAACGTATGAGCGCCCGCCGCGCGGGCGGCGGCCACGATGCGGTCGCGCGAGGCGTCGGGCCGGCCGTAGGCGATGTTCTCGGCCACGGTGCCAAAGAACAGGAACGGCTCCTGGAGCACGCAGCCGAGGTTGCGGCGATAGCCACGGATGGAGAGCTGCCTGAGATCGACGCCGTCGACCGAGATCGAGCCGCTCGACGGGTCGTAGAACCGGCACACGAGGTTGGCGAGCGTCGACTTGCCGGAGCCACTCGCGCCCACGAGCCCGATCATTTCGCCGGGCTCGATCGTCAGGTCGATGCCGTGGAGGATCTCGCGGGAGCCGTAGCGGAAGTGCACGCCGGAGATCACGATCCGTCCGCGTACGCGGCCCGGATCGACTGGCCGCGCCGCCTCGGCGACCGTGGGCACGCAATCGAGGATCTCGAAGATGCGCTGCGCGCTAGCCGCAGCCCGCTGCGTGGCCGGCACCATGTGGATCATCGACTCGACCCGGCCGTAGAAGCGGGAGATGTAGGCGAGGAAGGCCGTCAACGTGCCCACGGTGACCGCGCCGCCGAACACCAGCCAGGCCCCGGCGGCCCACACCACGAGGATGCCGGCCTCGGAGCACAAGCTCACGAGCGGCCCGAAAAACGACCACACGACGTTCACGCGATCGTTGGCGTCGAGCACCCGGTCGTTCGCCGTGCGAAAGCGGGCGATTTCGCGGTCTTCCTGGGCGAAGGCCTTGACCACGCGCGTGCCCGGGATGGTGTCGGCCAACACGCTCGTCATGTCGGCCCAGGCGACGCTCGCCCTGGCAAATCCGCGCCGCAGCCGGAAGCGCACGGCATAGGCGAGCCAGACCACGAACGGAAACGGCATGAGCGTGATCAGCGCCAGCGTGGGGTTCATCCACACGAGCACCACGGCCGTGAGGAGCACGAGCATCACGTTCGACGTGAACTCGATCAGGTTCACGGAGAGGAACAGATTCAGGCGATCGGTGTCGTTGCCCACGCGGGTAATGAGGTCGCCGGTGCGCTTGCCCGAAAAAAAGTCGAGCGACAGGTTTTGCATGTGGGCGTAGGTGCGCACGCGGAGGTCGGCTGCGATTCGTTCGCTCACCCAGGCGAGCACCCACGACCGCGCCCAGGAGAGGAGCCAGGCAGCGAGTGCGGCCAGCGCGAGCCCGCCCAGATACCACCACACCAGCGAAAATGGCACGTTCGCGCCCGACTGCCGCGGGATCAACACCTGATCGACGAGCGGCATCGTGAGATACGGAGGCACGAGCGCCGCGGCCGTGCCGGCCAGCGAGAGGAGGGCGCCCAGGGCGGCCATCGAGGCATGCGGACGGGCGAAGAGCACGAGCCGCAGGAGTGCCCGCCACGACTGGGCGCCAGGAGGCGCCAGGCCACCCTCCTGATCGACCGCCCGCGCGTGCGCAGCCGGCGGTGTCTGTTCATCGCCGCCATCGAGTACCCCCACGGAAGCGCGGGCCGCCTGACGGCTGCCCGCCGCATCAGGGTCCGAACCCGCACGACCTCGTTCGTCGAACGCATCCTCGAGCGCGTGCACGCTCTTGGCACGGGTCGGCGTGAAGAGCCAGCGCGCGACCACGACGTCGCCCTGGAGCAGTTCGATTCTGCCCACGGCATTCCGCAGCCTGACATCGAGTCGCGTCGCCGCGTCGATCGGCCACGAGGTGACGCCACCACCAGGCTGCGGCGGGCCGATGTCGGCCGAGGCCGGCGAATCGGCGAGCAGCCGACGGTTCGTGAGCACGATCCAGCCGTCGGTGAACTGCAGATCGGCATCCAGGTCGAACCGGCACGCGGCGACGACCGCTTCGCCGGGCTCGAGGCGAAACCGGTCGGGCGGGGATGCACTGGAGCCCACGAGGGCCGAGTCAGAACCAGGGGTGGAGGACTGCGACAAGGGCGGAAAAACCGTTATTGAGAGCTGTTTTTACCGGGAATGACCCGGTTGCAGGGGGGACCCCGATGGGGAGCACAGAAATTTGCGTGGCTTTCCGAAGACCCCTAGATTACCTCCTGGCGGCTGGCAAAATTTACCGGTGGTCACGCGATTCCTGCCCCACATTGCATTCCGGATTGTCATCGCTTCCATGAACCCGTTCCGAGGTCGGCTCCCGTCGGCCTGTCTTCCCGCGGTTCCGGATGCGTCCTTCGATTCTGCCCGGAACCGGCACACGGTGTGCATCGTGAGGAGACATGAGGAAAATTGCTCGCGTCCGGTGCAGCGAAGCGTAAACTTTTCTCAGCCTGCTGCGAAGCCGGATCCGTGGAGTCACGATCGCCCCGCACGCAGAGATGATTCGTTCGGTTCTCTCCCCCAGGAAACCATCCCGACCCATGGCCACTTCGGCCGGTCCGTCGTTCCCGCGGCGTCCGCTCGTCGGCATGCCGCCCTCTCCGTCGTCATCAGGCCCGTCTGCGAAGCTGTGCTTCCCCAGAGGCCTCTCTCCCTCGGCTCCGGTGTGCGCGCCGCCCTGACGTCGCACCCATTCACCGCCGACCGGATTCCTGCACATGCAAACCGGACCATGCGGGCGACGCGCCCACGTGGCCCTGCGATGAGACGTGCAGCCTCCTGCCCACGAGTGCTCGTCGGAATGTCCGACAGCCGGGAGAGGCGCACACAACCCTGGCCCTCGCACGCGTCAGCGAACGGGCACGAGAGCATGCATTCCTGCCATGGAGATTACTTCGCTCAAGGTTCTGTGCGGTCCGAACCAGTGGGCTTCCTTTCCGGTTCTTGAGGCCTGGGTCGATCTCGGCCATCTCGAAGACTATCCGTCGAATACGCTCCCCGGCTTCAACGACCGGCTGATGCGCTGGCTGCCGACGATGGTCGAGCACCGCTGCACGATCGGCGAACGCGGCGGCTTCTTCGAGCGGCTGCGCACGGGCACGTGGCTGGGGCACATCCTCGAACACGTCACGCTCGAGTTGCAGTCGCTCGCCGGCACCACCGTCGGCTTTGGCCGGGCCCGGGAGACGAAGACCCGCGGCGTGTACAAGGTGGCGATTGAGTACAAGGAAGAGAAGTTCGCGATCGCCTGCCTCCATGCCGCCCACCGGCTCATCAAGGCGGCCATCGCCGGCGAAGCATTCGATATGCCCTGTGAGATCAAACGGCTGCGGAAGGTGCTCCTCGAGGAGCAGCTCGGCCCCAGCACACGGTCGATCGTCGAAGCGGCGGCGGCCCGCGGAATCCCCGCCCGGCGTCTCAACGAGGGGTCGCTCGTGCGGCTCGGTCTGGGGGCCAAGCAGCGGCGGATCGTGGCGGCCGAGACCGACCGCACCGGCGCCGTCGCGGAATCGATCGCGCAAGACAAGGACCTGACCCGCACGCTCCTCGCCGAGGCCGGCATCCCCGTGCCGGAAGGCAGGCCGGTGAGCGATCCCGCCGACGCGTGGGTGGTCGCGGAGGAGATCGGCGCGCCGGTCGTCGTGAAGCCCCGTTACGGCAACCAGGGCCGCGGCGTCTCGGTGAACCTTTCGACGCGCGGCGAGATCGAGAAGGCCTGGCACGTGGCCCGCGAACAGGATACTTCGGTCGTCGTGGAACGGTTCGTGACCGGCGGCGACTACCGCCTGCTCGTGGTCGGCGGCAAGGTGGTGGCCGCCGCCCGGCGCCGCCCGCCCACCGTGACGGGCGACGGCGTCGCGACGGTCGGGCGACTCGTCGATCGTGTCAACGAAGACCCGCGCCGGACCGGTGATCATGCGACGGCCCTCAGCCCGATGGTGATCGACGACGTGGCCGTGGCCGTGCTTGCCGACCAGGGGCTCACCGCCGACAGCGTACCCGAGGCGGGCCGCGTCGTGCTCTTGCGGCAGAATGCCAACCTCAGCACCGGCGGCTCGTCCGAGGACGTGACGGACCTCGTGCATCCGGAGGTCGCGGCCCGGGCCGTTGAAGCCGCCCGCATCGTGGGGCTCGACGTGGCCGGCATCGACATCGTCACGGCCGACATCACCCGGTCGCTCGAATCGCAGCGCGGCGTGGTGATCGAGGTGAATGCGGGGCCTGGCCTGCGCATGCATCTCGAACCGACGGTCGGCACGCCGCGCGACGTCGGCGCTGCGATCGTCGACACGCTCTTCGCGCCGGATGACGACGGACGCATTCCGGTCGCGGCGGTCACCGGCACCAACGGCAAGACGACCGTCGTCAGGCTGATCGGCCATCTCGCCGCCACCGGCGGCGCGACGGTGGGCATGACCTGCACGGAGGGCGTGTGGGTCGCGAACCGGCAGATCGACGCCGGCGACTGCAGCGGCCCGGCGAGCGCCCGCCGCGTGCTCGCGAATCCCTCCGTGACGACGGCCGTCCTCGAAACGGCCCGCGGCGGCATCCTCCGCGAAGGCTGCGGCTTCGACTTCTGCGACGTGGCCGTGGTGACGAACATCGCCTCGGGCGACCACCTCGGCATCGGCGAGATCGACACGCCCGAGCAGATCGCCTGGGTGAAGGGGGCCATCGTGTCCGCCGTCAGCCGCAAGGGCCACGCTGTGCTCAATGCCGCCGATCCGCTGGTCGTCGACATGAAGCGCTGGTGCAAGGGGCAGATCGTGTACTTCGCACTCGATCCGGCGAATCCCGTGATCGCGGCCCACCTTGCCGCCGGCGGCCGCGCGGCCACGGTCCGCGACGGCTGGATCGTGCTCTGCGACGGCCCGCGCGAAACGCGGCTCGCCCATCTCGAGCGTGTGCCGCTCGTCCACAAGGGGCTCGTCGAGTTCCAGGTGGAAAACGTGCTGGCAGGTGCCGCGGCGGCGTGGTGCCTGGGAGTGCCGTTGGAACTCGTGCGGCTGGGGCTGGAGAGCTTCTCCTGCGGGACGACCGGCTCCCCCGGCCGATTCAATCTTCTCGATCTCGAGGGCACGTCGATCGTCGTCGACTACGGCCACAACGTGCCGTCGCTCGAGCAGATCTGCACGACCATCCGCAAGCTCCCGCACGAGCGTCGGACGGCGGTCTATTCGGCTGCCGGTGATCGCCGTGACGAAGACCTCCTCGCCCAAGGCCGGCTTCTCGGCGCGACGTTCGACCGCGTCGTGATCTACGAAGACGCCTACCTCCGCGGCCGCAAGCCGGGCGAGATCACGCGCGTGATCTCCCAGGGCATCGCCGAAGCGATCGCCCAGGGCTGTTCGTGCAGCGTCGAGTCGGGCGGCGACTGGGCACAGGCGGCCGCGCTCGTGCTCGATGCCGTCCGCCCGGGCGACCTCGTGCTGCTCCAGCCCGACACGATCGAGCAGACGATGCCGTGGCTCAAGGAACGCTACGGCGCCCGTCTCCGCGACATGCAGTTCGACGAAGTCGCGGGCATCGCGGTCCACGACGACTCGCACCGCGCCCCTGCCCCGCACGAGCCGGTCGACGTGACGAGCGGCCGGCTCGGCCGCACCGTCCGTGCCGCCCGCGCCATCGCCCAGGGGGAAACGATTCTCAAGACCTGGGGCCCACAGCAGCCGAAGCGGTCACGCTACACGATGCAGGTCGAAACCGACGTCCATGTGCTGCCCGACGGCGTGGCAGTGCTCCTCAACCACTCATGCGCTCCGAATTGCGGTGTGATCATTCGCACGGGCGTGAAGCAGATCGAGGTCCGGGCCCTGCGGCCGATCGCGGCCGGCGAAGAGTTGCTGATCGACTACGACACGTTTGAATACGAAGTCGAGCACATGAAGGGCCCGTGCCTGTGCGGCGCCGCGACCTGCCGCGGCCGCGTGGCGGGCTACAAGCACCTCGCCCCCGACGTGAAGATCCGCTACGGCGAGTTCATCGCCGACTACCTGCGCATCCTCGACGCCGAAGTGCCCGCACCCGTGGGCGCGTAGGCTGCACGACCGACGCTTTCGGCTCAGGGCGTTGCGCGCGCCGGCTCGGGGTCACCCCGTACCGCCTCGCCTCCCCAACTCGTAGGCGCTGAGGACTTTCGGCGGAGTCGGTCGGTGGGCACGCGCAGACGAAGGGAGTCGTTGAGGACTCTTCAGCCCTGATCAAAACCCACGAGTCCTGTACTCTCAACACGACCGGAGGCGAGCATGCCTACCGCCGGCTCCGGATGCGGGTGGTTAACAAGTGCCCTGCGGTCCGGCGACGGGATAGGGGGAGCCCGAAGCCGGCGGCACACTGCCTGCGTTCCCCATGGTCCCACGCCCGGCCGGGCCGCTGGACTCGGTGCGTAAGATGGACCGGTTGCGACGGTCGCGCGGTTTCGACCCCCGTTTTTCCCGGGAAAAATCCCAAAAATAAGTGAACAAACCGCTTGAAGCCTGCGTTCAGGGGATTAGTCTCGAAGGGTCATTTTCAGGAGTTGAATCATGACCGCTCTCGGTAGCTTTTCGATCCGCTCGCGACGTGTCCGCGTCCTCGTCTGCGGCGCGACGATCTTGCCACTCGCGACCCCGGGCTCCGCGCTCGCGCAGTGCTGCGGCGAGATGGCGCCTGCACCGGTTGCCACGCAGACCTATCGGCTCGACTTCCAGACCGTCTACGACGAGCAGCAGGTGACCGCCTACCGCGTGTCGTACGAGACGGTCTACGACACGAAGACCTACACCGTGCAGAAGCCGGTGTGGGAGACGCAGACGTCGGAGCGGCGCTACACGGTGCAGCGGCCGGTCTGGGAGACGCAGACCCGTGAAGAGCGGTTCACCGTCATGAAGCCGGTCTACGAGACGCAGGTCGTCGACCGCAGCTACGACGTGACCCGCGACGTCGTCGAAACGAGCACTCGTGAGGAGCGATTCACCGTCATGAAGCCGGTCTACGAGACGGCCGTGCAACAGCAGGTGAGCGTCGTGCGGCGTCCGGTCTACGAGACGAGCGAGCGCGAGGAGGCCTACACGGTCGCCGAGCCGGTCACGACCGTGCGCACGGCCTACTCGGTCGGGACGCAGGCCGTGGACACCGTGACGCCGATGGTCGCCCCCGGCACGACGCAGCTCGGCTGGGTGCCGGGCGGCTGGGCCGTCAATCCGTACACAGGCCTGATGTCGTGGCAGCGCGGCGGCTACGGATGGACCGTCACGCCGGGCGTCGTGATGAATCAGGTGAATCGCACCTACCAGCCGACGTACACGCCGGTGCAGGTGCCGGAAACCACGATGGTCAACCGCGTGATGACGCGGAAGGTGCCGGTGCAGACGGTGCGCTACGTCGACGAGCAGGTCGTCCAGCAGGTACCCGTCCAGACGATGAAGATGGTGGCCGAAGAGCAGGTCCGCCAGGTGCCCGTCCAGACCGTCCGCAAGGTCGTGGAGCGGGTCGAGAACAAGGTTCCCGTCCAAGTGATGAAAATGGTGGCCGAGGAACAGGTGCGGCAGGTGCCCGTCCAGGTCTGCAAGTTCGTCACGGAAGAGCGAGTCGAGCCGGTGAGCGTGCAAGTCTGCAAGTACGTCACCGAAGAACGCACGATGCAGGTGCCGCGCGTCGTCGAGAAGAAAACCCCCTACACCTACACGGTGCGGTCGCCACGCACGGTGGCGATGCGCGTGCCGCTCGATCCCTGCGGCAACCCGGTTCCTTCGGCAGCCGCCCCGACGGCCGCTCCTGCCGCCGCCGCCCGCCCGATGGCTGCTCCGGCTCTCCAGGCGCCTCCCAGCGGCCCGGTGAAGACGTTCAGCGACAAGCCGGCTGATGCTCCGGCGAAGGCCGCCGAAGGTTGGCATGGTTCGTCGCTCAACCATGTCGATCCGGCTGCGAAAGCGGGTGCGGTGCGGGCCGACAAGCCGGTCGACGACGGTTCCGCCCTCAAGCCGATCGAGACGATCCCGGCGCCGCCGGCCAAGCAGGATGCCGTCGCCCCGAAGACACCGGCAGCCCCGGAGTCGAACCCAGAGCCCACTGTCGCGCCGCTCGGTCCGGCTGTCGAGCCCGCCCCACCGGCGGCCGACACCCGCGACGTTCCGGCGGCTGAAACATCGAGCGGTCTGCGGCGGATCGAAGTCGCATCCGGCGATCAGTCGACGTGAGCCGGTGGCTCGCTGGGTGAGCCATGCTTGGCGATCGGGCCTTCCCCATGGCTCGTGACGCCTCTCCGACCGTGATCGGAGTCGACTTCACGTCGGCCCCGTGCCGGCGCAAGCCGATCACTTTGGCGATCGGGCAGGTCGCAGCGAGCAGCGGCCGGCTCCGATACCGACTCGACGCGATCCATGCCCTCGAGTCGTTCGCGGCGTTCGAAACGTTCCTCCAGGACGAGCGACCTTGGCTTGGCGGCTTCGACCTGCCCTTCGGCCAGCCCCGCACGCTCATCGAGCACGAAGGCTGGCCCGTGGACTGGCCCGAGTTCGTGCGATTCTACTGCGCCCAGCCGAAGCCCCTGCTCCGCCGTGTGTTCAAGCGCTGGTGTGATGCGCGGCCTGCCGGCGACAAGTTCGCCTGGCGCAAGGCCGACCGGCCCGCCGGTTCGAGTCCGGCCATGCGGTGGACCAACCCGCCGGTCGCCTGGATGATGCACGCGGCCATCGGCAGGATGCTGGCGGCCGGGCTCTCCTTCCCGGCGCATCGGCATGGCCCACGCGGTCCGGCCGGCGGCCGGCGGATCGCGCTCGAAGCGTATCCGGCGTTCACCGCCCGGCAGGCCTGTCCGCGGTCATACAAGAGCGATACGCCGAGCAAGCAGACTGCCGACCGACGCCGCAATCGGAGTCTCATCGTCGCCGCCCTCGAGCGCGGCACCGCCGGCCTCGCCCCCGCACTGATCCTCACCCCGCGGTGGCGGCGGCACCTCATCGCCGACGGCAGCGGCGATCTGCTCGATGCAGTCATCTGCGCCCTTCAGGCGGCCCACGCCGCCACGCTGCCCCGCTACGGCCTGCCGCGAGCGCTCGATCCGCTCGAGGGCTGGATCGCGTCGGTGCCGGTCGGGTAAAGTCTCCGCCATCTCGGAGAGACTCATGCCCGGCAAGGTCACGGACGACCGCTCGACACCGCCCCGCCGACCAGGCTGCCGAACGGCCCCGCAGTCGGCCACGACACAGCGACACGGCAGTCGCGCAGGACGTATCCCCCCTGACGGTTCGTCGGCCGCCGACGGCGTCATCCAGCGGCTCTACACGGTGCCGATGATGGCCGACGTGCTCGGCGTACCGGTGGCTGCGGTGCGGCATTGGCAGCGCGGCGGACTGCTCGAACCGACGCGGCGGGCGGGGACACTCGAATGGTTCGACTTCCAGCAGCTCGTCATCGGCCGCCAGTTGGCCAGACTGCTGAGCGTTGGCTTCTCGCTCCGTGACATCGACGCCAAGCTCGCGGCGCTCGCTTCCGGCAGCGCCGCCGCAGCCGCCCGCGCGGCGGGGCGAATCGTGGCCGATGGCCGCCGCCTGAGCCTGCGCTGCGACAATCGCCTGCTCGGAGACGGCGGCCAGATGCAGCTCGGGTTTTACACCGACGGCCTGGCGCTCGACGACGACACTGTCGTCATGCCACTGGTGCACACGACCGTTCCCGCGCCGACCTGCGACGGTTCGATCGCCATCGCCGTCGACGGCGACGAGCCCGACTCCACGGCCGAACTGCTCGATCTCGCCGCCGACCTCGAATCGGCTGGCGAATATGCCGAGGCCGCCGAGGCACTGCGGGCGGTGCTGCAAGCGGACCGGCCGACGGCCCAGGTGATGTTCATGCTGGCGGAGCTGCTCTACCGGGCCGGCGATCTGACCGCCGCCCGGGAGCGGTATTACGCGGCCGTGGAACTCGACGCCGATCATCTCGAGGCCCGGGCGAGCCTCGGCTGTGTGCTTGCCGAACTCGGCGAGCACGAGCTCGCACTCGCGGCCCTCGAAGGGGTGCTCCGGCAGCAGCCCGACTACGCCGACGCCCACTGGCACATGGCCGGCGTGCTCACGGACGTCGGCCGCCCCGCCGACGCCCAACGCCACCTGCGCACCTTCCTCGCCCTCGCCCCCGCGAGCCCGTGGGCCAAACTCGCCCGCGAGCAGCTCGACGGCTAATTCGGCGTCGGGCAAGCAACTCGCTTGCCCTGCACCGCCCGCGCGTGCCCACCGACCGACTCCGCCGAAAGTCCTTGGCGCCTACGAGTTGGGGAGGCGAGGGGTTACCCCTGCCGTTGAGCCGGCGTTTGTGACCAGCGCAGCCAGGATGGCGCAGCGCCAGTCACTCCGAGTGAACGGAGCCCAGGAGGGGCGCAGTGAACGTCCGGCGAAACGGTACGGGGTAACCCCGAGCCGGCGCGCCCAACGCCGCGAACGTCCGGCGACGGGATATGGGGAGCCCGAAGCCGAATTGGGCGCGGCAGGGCATGACAGTTTTAAGCCTGCCCTCCAAGGCCCCGAGGCCGTCGCGCTAGTACGCGCCCCACGGGCCGCGGACGGGGTGGACGCCGAATTGCACGGTGTCGCTCGGCTGGTTCGGCGTCGGCAGCATCGCGCCGCCGGAGCCGGGCACGGCACCCGGGCCGGGATACGGCCGGCGGAACTGGTGGTAGATCGGCATCACGCGCGAGCTGGGCACGCCCCAGCCGTATTCGCTCGTGAACTCCGCCGTGGGCGGCACGACGAGGGCCATCGGGCGGCCGATCGACGGGTCGTACCAGGTGCTGTGCCAGCTTTTGCCCTGGCTGCGCAGGAAGTAGCGCTTCTCGATCGTGTCGTGCTTGAGGAAGTGGTGGCCATGCGCCAGGTGGCCACAATGGCCGCAGAGGCCGTCGCGGCAGCAGTGATGGCCGCAAGACTCGCACTCCGTGCAGCCGTGATGGCCACGGTGGTGGCGATCATGGCCGCCAGCGTGGACGCTCGCGGCAGTCAGCGCGGCGGCGATCACGGCACATGCTGCAATCCCGATCCCCCAGCGCAGTCGATCCAGTTCAGGGAATGTCATGCGATGCTCCTCGCTCACCACCAGTAGGCGTGCACGTCGGTCCGCATTCCCATCGCCCCCGCGGGGCGGATGTAATGGCGGCGGTGCTTGTAGAGAAATTCGTGCGGCATGAAGGGAGGGTAGGTGTACCACGTGTGTCCGACACGCGGCGGCACCGGCCGCGGGGCCACGTAGAGCTGCGCGCCGAACCCCGGTGCCGAGCCGGCGGGCACCGGTGGCACGTAGAAGTTGTAAAACACGTCGGGCGTCGGAGCTTCGACGCCGCCGTTGATGGGCGCGGCGGGCGCGGCAGTCGCCGCCCAGACCACGACGCCGGCCGCAATCATCGACAGGCTCGAACGAAACATCGGCTCACCTCCTCCCGGGTCTCGCGGCCCCTCCGCCGCACGCGGAAATCTTCGGCACGGGCCGATTGCACGAATGACTCCCGCCGCGCCGCCTCTGCCGGCCCTGCCCAGGAGGCAAGGTCGGCGGCTGGAGACGCGCAGGCTGCGGCCCCACTTCGCCCGGCCCTACAACCGGCAGACTTTGCCCCTCTTGCCAGACGGGCCGCCGCCGGTCACAGTCTCTGCTGATGGCCACGAAAACCCGCTCCAAGCCGAAATCCTCCGCTAAGAAGCCTCCCAAACCGGCCGCAGCCGCCGGGCCCGCGGAGAGCGTTCCGGCCCCCGAGCCGTCGCCCAACGGAAAGCCGAAGGAGACGAAGCGCCGCGCCACGGCCCAGGCGCTCGCCGCCGGGCAGCGCGACATCTCCGTGAGCGAGTTCTTCGCCAAGAACCGTCACCTCCTCGGCTTCGACTCGCCGCGCAAGGCCCTGCTCACGAGCGTGAAGGAAGCCGTGGACAACTCGCTCGATGCGTGCGAGGAAGCGGGCATCCTCCCCGAAATCTGGGTGCATATCGAGGAGGTGGGCGAGAGCGGCGCCCGCTACCGGATGGGCGTGCAGGACAACGGGCCGGGCATCGTCCGCAAGCAGATCCCGCTCATCTTCGGCAAGCTGCTCTACGGCTCGAAGTTTCACCGGCTGCGGATGAGCCGCGGCCAGCAGGGCATCGGCATCTCAGCCGCCGGCATGTACGGCGTGCTGACCACCGGCAAGCCGGTGAAGATCATCTCCAAGACCGGCCCC
>Ga0214923_10006514_pt1 | contig 13096 bp, 11 predicted proteins | sample LL1510_MetaG_FD_177993 | JGI IMG/M metagenome (GOLD analysis project Ga0214923, IMG submission 177993) | Freshwater microbial communities from Lake Lanier, Atlanta, Georgia, United States - LL-1510 | ecosystem: Environmental > Aquatic > Freshwater > Lake | place: USA: Georgia | collected...
GGTCTATTTGGTGTATTATTTGGTTGCATAAATTAACAAAACTAATCCCATTAGCTTAAGCACTATTATACACTTCGCCGAGCGTTTTTAGTGTTATTATTTACCGATTATTTTCAGAAGTTCTGCTTCGTCTATTTGCTTAATGCCAAGACTTCGAGCTTTCGATAGTTTTGTTTCACCAACATTGCTACCAACAACTAAAATATCTGTATCTTTGCCTACGGAACTCTGAAAAGTTGCGCCCAGTTCCCGAAGTTTATCAGCAGCCTGATCACGTCCCATACTTTCTAGGCTTCCCGTAATGACGAATTTTTGACCACTCAATTTGCCTCCAACATGTTCTACTTTTTTAGGCCAAACATTATGTTTTTTGAAATTCTCTAGAAGCTTGCGGTTACTTGGCTCACTAAACCACTCTACAATTGATTCCGCTACAATTTCACCAATTCCCTCGATTTCAGAAAGTTCTTCGGTTGTAGCCTTAGCGATATTTTCGAATGACTTATAGTGTTGGCTCAAATCAATGGCGGTTTGTGTACCAATGTGACGAATGCCAAGCCCGTAGAGGAATTTAGCGAGCGGAGGATTCTTTTTACTCTGTATGGAAGCTACCAGTTTATTGGCTGAAACATCCGCAAACCTTTCTAGTTTAAGTAGCATTTCTGGAGTTATGGAATATATGTCGGCTTGATTATCGATGTAGCCTGCATCAATTAGAGCAACAACATTTTTTTCACCAAGACCTTCAATATCCATGGCGCTTTTGGAAGCGTAATGCTCAATTTGCTTCCATGCTCTTGATGGACAGGCCTTGTTTGGACAACGCCAGGCCGCGTCTTCGGCTTTCAACTTGATTAATTTGGTATTGCAATCAGGACAATTGGTTGGCATTACATAGGGTTTTTCTTTTCCGGTTCGAAGTTTTTTGAGTGGCTCGATAATCTCTGGAATAATATCGCCGGCTTTATGCACAATTACGCTATCACCTACTCGAATATCTTTTCTAGCTATCTCACTTTCGTTATGGAGCGTTGCCATTTGAACAGTGCTACCTGCTATTTGGACGGGTTCTAAAATTGCTACAGGTGTGGCAGCACCGGTTCGACCAATCGATACAAATATATCACGGACTTTGGTGGTGGATTGCTCGGCGGCATATTTTAGTGCTACAGCACCACGTGGAGCCTTGCCAACTACACCAAGCTGACGATAGATATCTAGCTGATTCACTTTAACAACCAAACCGTCGGTATTGAAGGGTAGATCATGCCGCTTATCTTCCCATTGATGAGCGTACTTCATAACATTACTAATACTGTCATAGACAGGCGCCTTGGTATTAACTAAGAAACCGAGAGCATGCATGATTTTGTAGCTTTTCGAGTAGGTAATAATTTCGTTTTGATTATCTCTTTGCAAATCATAGCCACGAAAATGCAGTGGACGCTCGGCAACTAATTTAGGGTCAAGTTGTCTGATTGTGCCGGCGGCAGTGTTGCGTGGATTAGCAAAAAGTGGCTTGCCATCGGCTTCACGTTGCTTATTTAATTTCTCGAAGTCCTTTTTATACATAACTATTTCGCCACGAATTTCAGTGCGACCTTTTAGAAATTCTGCATACTTACTACTATGTCTAAGACTTAGGGGGATAGATTCAATAGTGCGCACATTAGCCGTAACATCTTCGCCTACAAATCCATCTCCACGTGTGATTCCCTGCACCAATAGCCCATCTTGGTAAATCAGCGCACAAGCCAAACCATCCATTTTGATATCGGCAAAAAATTCTAACTTGGTTTTTTCTGGTAAAAGTTTAGTAATACGAGTTTCCCAAGACAGCATTTCGTTTTCGTCGAACACATCATTCAAGCTAAGCATTCTGGAGCTATGCTGAAGTTGCTTAAAGCCTGGCAAGGGTTCTCCTGCCACTCTTTGCGAAGGCGAATCAGGCGTAATTAAATCTGGAAACTGCTCTTCAAGTTGGCTGAGCTCATGCTTCAGGCTATCGGCTGCAGCCTCACTCATAATTGATTCATTTAGTACATGGTAATGATAGCGATAGTCATTAATTAACTCTCGCAATTTTAAGATTCTGTCTTGTGCCGCCTGCTTATGCATCCATCAAATTCCGGTAAAGCAAATACATGTAGGTATGTACGGCCACCAGCGACATAACCGTTAAAATATAAAAAACTAACTGAGCTAAGAATGGTGCAATCAATATTACTGGAATCATGACGGCTGCAGCAACAATAAATAATACGATTGGTAAGCTAACTATTTTACGAACTACAATCCAGCGTCGACCGATTACTAGTTCTTTGGCGGAAGACAAGGCTTTTTTGGGTGTCATGTCGGGCAGAGTTACTATATAAATTGCTATCAAAGATGAGCAAACAAAATACAAAGAAAGACCTGCTAATCCTATGAAGAGTACTATCCATAATACTGTCTCCATCATATTTACAGCTATGCCATAGGAAGTAACTATCGAATACAGCACTGAGCCAAGTAATAAAGGCAATAACTGTAGTGCAACGACTGTTAGGATAATCAAGAATGGCACCAATGGGTACATACTTAGGTAATATACGTTTTTAAATTCAAATTTCTTAGAGGCCATAATTTGTCGTAGGGCCCAAATAATAGCCAGACTGGTCATTACAGTTACAACCATCTGGTATGCACCTGAAGCATCAGAGGACCCACTGCCAGCCGAACCAAACATACTAACAAAAACTGCAATGCTGGCACCTATTTCTTTGCCATTGCCAGACAGTGAATCGCTGACCGCTTTTTTTAATTCGCCAATATTTTGGCCACCAGAAAAACCTTTGGCTAGAAGCAGAATTAGTAAGCCATAAATCAGGGCTATGCCTGTGAAAACTACTCTGTTATCCCAAATCAGCTTAGCTGATGATTTAGTAAGTTGCCAAACACTCATAACATGAGCTTTGGTTTTGGTATTTTTTAGTGACTTTTTAGGCATAAGTATATTATAGCGAATTAGAATACTTAATATATCAAATTAAGCGTGAGTTCCCATACTTCTTAGACGAGCTACACGATCTTTGATTGGAGGATGAGTACTAAAAAGGTTCGATATGCTGCCTTTTTTAAGTGGGTTAGCGAAAAACAAATGTGCTGTAGAGCTATTCTGTACTTTAGTAGCACTGCCAGCTTTACCAATTTTTTCTAACGCCGAAGCCAGTCCTTCTGGATAACGAGTAGCTAAAGCACCAGTGGCATCTGCCAGATATTCTCGCCGCCTGGAAATTGCTAGCTGAATAAAAGTAGCTACAATTGGCGCTAAAATAGCCGCAAAAATACCAAGTAAAAGTGTAGCAGGGCTATTATTTTCACGGTCACTGAATATTGTAAAACGAAGAATCATATCTGCTATGAAAGAAATAACTACCGTCAGAGCAAAAGCAATCATTGTTACTCTGATGTCATAATTTTTAATGTGACCAAGCTCATGCGCTAAAACGCCTTCTAGTTCTTTGTCGTTCATTAACTCTAATAGACCAGTCGTAACGCATACTACCGAACTCCTGGGGTCTCTGCCGGTTGCAAAGGCATTGGGGGCAGGATCATTCATAATGTAGACTTTGGGAGTCGGTAATCCCTCTGTGATAGCTAGGTTTTCTACCATCCTATACAATCTAGGGTTATCTTTTTTTTGAATTTCTTGAGCACGGTTCATGGCTAGTGCCATTTTAGATCCTGAGTAATAGGCTACGATGACATATATAGTAGAGCCGATTAAACCACCGTAAAATACACCACTGCTTTTACCGGCAAATAAATAACTAAAAAGATAGATAAGCGCGGCAACAAATACTAAGAAAAGCATCATAATGTACACGCTCTTTCTCTTGTTCTTGGCAATTTCTGAATACATACTTACAAGTAGAATCTAGAATTTAACGTCTACTGGCTTCTCGATTGCTTCTGCCTCAGACTCATCTACGGCGTAGAACTCTTTGTCTTCTTTGAAGCCTAATGAACCAGCTAAGACGTTGGTTGGGAATGTTGTGCGCTTGGTATTAAAATCTCGAACTACTCCGTTGTAAAAGCGTCGAGCAGCCTGAATCTTGTCTTCTGTGTCTGTGATTTCGTCTTGAAGCTTCTGGAAATTATCAGACGCTTTAAGATCAGGATAGGCCTCGGCTACCGCAAACAAACTTTTCATGGTTTTTTGGAAATCACCATCAGCCTTGGCAGTTTCTGCAACTCCATTGGCGCCAAGTGCCTTTTCGCGAGCCTCAGTAACTTCTTTGAAGACTGTTGATTCGTGCTTGGCATAGCCTTTAACAGCGCTTACTAGATTTGGGATCAAATCATATCGCCTTTTAAGTTGAACTTTGATGTCAGAGAAAGCTTCGCTAGACTGCTGATTTAGAGTAACTAGAGAGTTGTACATTACTGCAACAACGATGCCTATCAGCACCACTGCTACGATTACGATTATTGCTATTGTCATTATTTGCCCTTTGTTTAGTGCTACTTACTATTATACAACTTCGAATGAACTTTATTAAGTAAAAAATCACCTTTTTTAAGTTTATTTCTAGTATTATGTGTTTAGGATGAAAAGACCAAAAAAGACTGGAGGTTGGCGAGCAATATTGTTGCTCATTACAGTAGTTGCTATCTATGTTTTATGGTGCCTATTTAGACCTCTGCCATTGATAAAACCGCATGAAAATACACTAATTATCAAACAAGATACATCAACGCAACTAAACTGGCCCAAGACAGGACAGGCGGCAATTGGTTTTGTTGATTCAGATTACGTGGCAACTAGTGGCGCTAAGAAGCCAGCTCCAATCGCCAGTGTGGCCAAAGTAATAACTGCTCTTGTTGTTCTGGAAAAATATCCATTGAACATCAATCAGCAAGGGCCAACGATTACTCTTAACGAAAAAGACGAAGAACTTTATCACAACTATAAGGCCAACGACGGCTCAATCGTGCCGTCAGCTAATGGTGAAAAAATAACTGAATATCAGATGCTTCAAGCCATGATGCTACCCTCAGCCAATAATATGTCGGACAGTCTGGCAATCTGGGCTTATGGATCAATCGATAATTACCTTAAAGCAGCGAACGCATACTTGAAAAGAAATGGCATGACAAATACCAAAGTTGGCGGTGATGCCAGTGGACTCGATCCGGCTAGTGTATCAACATCTGAAGACTTGATTAAGCTTGGTAAATTAGCCATGGAACAACCTGTCCTAGCCAATATCGTAAGTCAACAAACAGCCACAGGAATACCGTTAACCACGACCGTTAAAAACGTTAATATTCTGCTTGGAAACAGCAATATTGTTGGCATAAAAACTGGCAATTCTGATCAAGCCGGCGGTGCTTTTTTGTCAGCTTCAACAATTACTCCAAACAACAAACCGGTCACGATTATAACAGCGGTTCTGCAAGCCAATAATCTATACGAAGCACTAGCAAACAGTCTAAGTCTAGTAAAATCAACACAAAAATCATTTACTACTGCACAAGTTGCAGCTAAGGATCAGACAGTAGGATCATATACTGCGCCGTGGGGCGACCGCGCAATTGCCATTTCTAAAAAAGAAGTTACAACTATTAGTCAGAATAAGATTAAACCTAAAATCTCCATCCAGCTAGATCCTATCAGACAACAAACCAAATCAGGTGACACTGTAGGCACAATCACCGTTGAAAAAAGTTTTCAAAATAACCAATCAACTAGTCCAGTTGTTTTAAAAGGATCAATAAACAAGCCTTCTGCCAAATGGCGCCTAACCCACCCCCTTAGTCTATAAAAAATGAGCCTGAGAAATCTCAGGCTCATTTTGGTGGGTGATGAGGGACTCGAACCCCCGACCCCCTCGGTGTAAACGAGGTGCTCTAGCCAGCTGAGCTAATCACCCTGGTTTTTCTGACGTGGTGCGGACGAGAGGACTTGAACCTCCACGAGTTGCCTCACTACCACCTCAAGGTAGCGCGTCTACCAATTCCGCCACGTCCGCGTTAAAGACTATCCTATCTTATCTGTTTTTTGCCAAAATTTCAAGGGTTAGATTGCTTAACTTTTAGCGAGGTGCTCGTATAAATGTTGAAGACTGTAATCAGCTCGTAGCATTTTTTTGAGAGTTTCGACATCTGTGCCGAATTTAACACCAGGATTTAGTGTACCGTAAGGATCAAAAATCTGTTTTATTTTATTTTGTAGCTTGTATGTTTCAGCACCTAATTGGTGCTCAACAAAAGGTGCCTTAATGCGACCATCGCCGGCTTCTGAACTAATAGTTCCGCCTAAAGAAAGAATGAGTTTGGCATTTTCAACAAGTAGCTTGAATACTTTTTGCCTATCGCCGACCTGTCCTAGACTAAGTTTTGGTAGTACGTGCAAAGTTGCTGTTCCAGCATGCCCCCAAATTGGGGTATCAAGCTGACAGTCTTCTAGTATTTTATAAACTCCCTCAATGTATTCTCTGAATCTAGTTATTGGTACTGCGCCATCATCTATAATTGGCAAAGCTCGGCGCTGACTTTCGTTATGTCCGATTACTGTGGCGGTACTGTGCCTAAGAGTCCATAGTTTTTCTTGCTCCTCAGGGTCGCTTGATTCCTGAAAATCTCTTGCAAAGTTTTCTAAAATTTTTGTAACTTGTTTGATGTTTTTCTTATGATTTTTGTCTGAATCTTCGAACTCTATAAATAATACAAAAGCTGGATAAGGCTCCGAAATAACATCTTTTAGGTAATTAGGATTGAGTTGTTTTACTTGACTCAAAAGATTGCCATCAATAAATTCCATGCTACATGGTTTGTCTTTGAGGTCTAAAATATCTAGTAAAGCGTTTTGCATTTGATCTAGACTATCAAAACTAGCTACTAAAAGACTGGAAAACGGGTTGTACTGTTCTGTTCTCAAAGTCATTTCGGTGATAACTCCAAGCGTGCCTTGGCTGCCTACGAGTAGTGGAGTCAAATCGAAAGATCCGTCTTTGCGCTTGATGTCACTTAAATCATAGCCACAATTATCTTTGACTACGTCGCGGTAGGCGTCATTCAAAAAGTCTTTATTTTCTTCTAAAAGCACGTCCACGGAGCGATAAATTTCGCCTTCGAATGTTGCTAAACCAAGTTTCTTGTTTAAGTCTCTTTTAGAAATTCGTCCTGTTTCAATTACTTCGCCGTTGGCCAAAACTACCCTAAGCGACTGAACGTAGTTTCTCATATCACCATATTTTAGAGACTTCTCTCCAGAACTATTGTTGGCAACTGCACCTCCGACTGTGGAATATTCTAGGCTCGATGGGTAAGGCGGCAAAAACCTACCGTGAGTATGCAGTGTTTGTTGCAAGCGACCAAAATTAATTCCAGGCTGAACAGTTACAGTGTTGCCTTTGGTATCAAGTTCAATGATATTATGCATATGAGCCGGCATAACAGTCATAATGCCGCTACCAATAGCTGCGCCGAATTGATCTGTGCCACTGCCTCTTGCAGTAACTGGAATAACTCTTCCACGTTCGGCTAATTGCCAAGTAAAACGAGTAGTTTTTCGGATATCATTTTCGTTTTTAGGATAAGTTATTAGAGCTGGTGGTTGTTGTAAGATGCTTGCATCTGTAGAAAAATAACGGCGAGCATCGGTACTATACATGACTTCGCCGAGCAGATGTTCTTGCAGATAAAATGCCACTTTGCTCATATCAATCCTTTACTTTTAATGTTTATTAGCTTTTAGATTATGATAACACAAATTGGCCACTCATTTTAGGGCTTTATACCTTGAATTTGTATGATTTATAACACTCAATGATGCGCTGGAAAACTATTGATTTGTGACGCGAGCTTGGCGCACTTGCCATTCATGAACGTTACTAAGCCTATCGGCTGCCGAATTGAGGCTTGACGTAGGAAGATTGCCAACTGGACCGTTAGTTGCGTAAAGTAATCTTGGCTGATAAAGAGCTATGGCCGGTGAATCTTGCTGCCAAGCTTTTAGAAATGGTTTATATTTAGCAGCTCTGATATTTGGAGCTATGCGGGTTCGTCCTGATTCTAGTGAAGTGTCAGCGGTAGTGTTTTTATACTCTGAAAGATTCAAGCGATTGGATGAACGAATATCTGCCTGTGTACTATCCCAGTAAACATAAACATCTGGATCGGCTCCAATTGTAATGCCATACAAAACTGCATCGTAGCTGTGATAGGCTATGGTACTCTGAAAATCAGCCGGACTTTCTAGTCTTGATTGCATATCTACTCCAATTTTTTTCCACTGCTTTTTAACTGTTCTGAGAACATTGGTATATTCAGGACTATCGGCAGAGCTGATGACTATGGTGAGTGGCTTGCCGTCTTTATATCTGATACCATTTTTCCCTGTCTTCCAGCCTTCGGCTTCTAAAATTGCTTTGGCATTTTCGGGATTGTAACCAAGCTGCAGAGTACCACTATCATAGCCTACTTGGCCAACTAAAAATGGAGCATTTACTGCTCTAGACGGATACCCCAAGCCGGCAACTATTTGCTTATTATCTGTAGCCTGAGTCAGTGCATTACGTATCTTGGTATTGCCTAGTGGGCCAGGAGAAGTTGTTTTGAAAAATATCATAGTAGCAGCTTTTAGTGGTAGGCTGTTTACGATTACGGATTTACCTGATTCTATGTTCTTTGGTAACGAGTCAACGCCATAGATGCCGTTTAGTTGTTTATCTTTGAAACTATCGAGAAGTTCTTCTTCAGAAGCAAAAACATTTACGATAAACTCGTCTATTTGTGGCTTGCCTAAAGAGTATTCAGCAAACGGCACTAAGCCTATTTGTTCTTTGGCGGTTTCTTTTTTGTCACCACTAATAGTAATTGCTTTGAACTTAAAAGGCCCAGAGCCGATTGGATGCAGGGTATTAAAATCTGAAGATCTTAGGTCTGCTGGAGCAATTGAACCCAATATGTGCTGCGGCACAATGCCGTTTGTTAGATAGTACTTAAAAGATGCCAAAGGATTAGCCAATGTAAAGACAACTGTTTTTTCATTGGGCGTGGTGATTGTAATGTCGCGCCAACTATTCTGATATGGCGATTCGGTGTCGGGATTTTGAATTGTTTTATAAGTATAGGCTACGTCGGTACTAGTAAGTGGCTGGCCATCATGCCATTTCAAATTATCTTTCAAAGTTACTGTATAAGTTACACCTTTGTCATCAATCTTTAGGTCTTTGGCTAAATTGCCGACCAATTTTCCCTCACCATTAAAAGTTAGCAACCCTGAAAAGATAAGCTTGGTTACGGTAGTGTCGGCAGCTGATGTAGCAAACATCGGGTTGGCATTTGTGAAACGACCGAGTACACCCTCACGATAAATTCCTCCTGGAGCGCTTTTGAGTGTTTGATAGTAGCCACTCAGGTTGATATTTTGAGCAACAAGTAGTCCTATGATCAAAACCATTAAAAACAGCCAGCTAAAAATGTCGCGACGAACTTTAGTTAAACTTCCAAACCTTTTGAATAAGTGTATGTCGATATGCTGTTCGGCTTGAGAAGATATATCTTCAACTCTTTTTTGTCCCTTGCGGAGTCGTCTGCGGAAACGCAATTTTATGCGTCGATATTGCATAAAATCCTACTTACTATTTGACCATAACGCCAAGAATCAACGACAAACTAAAGATTAAAGCAGAAATAATTGTTAGTTGAAAAATAGTTTTGTCGGTTCCCCGTCTGGTAGTATTAATTTCGCCTGCGCCACCCAAACCAGCGCCTAAACTCGCACCTCTGGTTTGCACCAAAATTAGTATTATCATAAATACGGCTGAAGCAATTGTTAGATAATTGTATATACTCATGTCTTAGGTTATATTATCGCTTATTTGACTGCTTTCTGTCAAAAATTAATCATTTAATTCTTTGAGAATGGCACTTACTAAATAATTTATTAAACCAATAATTATTCCTGCAAAAACAGCTGCCCAAAAATTAGTAACATGTAAAGGCTTATAAAGCAGGCTTGCCAAATAAACAGTCAGACCGTTTATTACAACCATGAATAATCCGAGTGATAACACGATTGCCGGTAAAGACAGTATTACTAGAAGAGGTCTAATGAAGGTATTGATAATAGCCAAAATTAATCCAGCCATCAACATAGTCCACAATCTATCTCCATATGTTATTCTGTCAGATAAAAAACTGGCGGCCACATATAGACCTAAGCTACACACTAGCCAGCGAATCAAGAATCTAAACCATGGTTTTTCTAAATAATTCATCTTTTATTAGCATAACCTTTTTGGTAATTTTTGGCTAAGTACTGTGTTGCCATTTTCAGTAATCAGTACATTGTCTTCAATACGAATGCCAATGCCCTCTTCATTTATATGAATACCCGGTTCAACAGTTAGCACCACTCCTGGTTCTAGTGGTCTGTCGTGCAGCCCACTGTCATGAACGTTTAGGCCTAAGAAATGCGAGGAATAATAGGGATAATACTTACGCACATTATCATGATTGATAGTTTTTATTAATCCAAGTTCTCTAAGTTTTTCGCCCATATAATGTTCGACGTCGTTTTCGAAATCATCTAGTAATACGCCTGGTTTTAATAGATTGATAGCATAATTTTGAACGTCTAATACTGCATCATAGACAGCTTGTTGGCGTTTGGTTGGGGTATCTAGCGAGAAAGTTCGCGTTAGGTCGGCAGCATAGTGATTATATTCGGCGCCGATATCAATTAGCAGTAGTTCTTTGTTGTTTAGTTCAGCATTGTTTTGATTGTAGTGAACTATGCAAGCATTTTTACCATTGGCAACAATTGGGTCAAAAGCATGGCCCTTAGCTCCATTGATTCGGAAATGTTTGGTGATTTCTGCTTCAATCTGAGCTTCGTTTTGATATTTAGCAATTTTTTTTGGAGTCATAGCTTTTTTAATTGCTCCTGCGGTAATATCGATGGCTTTTTGAATGGCGCTTATTTCTTGGGGTTGTTTAATCATGCGCATCAAACTTAGGTGCGATGATATATGAAGTGGCTCAATATTGTCATTAATTTCTTTTATTTTACTAAGTAGCTGAGCCCGGGCTGGATTGGTATACATACCTAGCTGGTCTATGTATGCCGGCGGAACAGCAAGTGTTGCAACGTGTTTTACTTTCTTGATTCTGTTGGCAAGCTGGCTCCAGCCCTCTTTTTGATCATAAATCTGACTAATGCCTGAGACTTCACGAAGCTCGTCATATGAAATAGCACCTTCGAAAGTTTCTCTTGAGCTACTACGACTAGGAACTATCAGATATTCCTTGTCTTTATCTATCACGAGAATAATATCGGGCTCATCTATGCCTGTTAGATACCAAAAATTAGCATCTTGAACAAACAAATAGGCACTATCGCTACTGCGCTGCATTTGACCATTGGCGGTAATGACTATTGGTGCCTTACCAGTAAACAGAGTGCGCAGTCTTTGGCGATTGCCTTCAAAAAACTTCGCTCCAAAACTCGAATCATTCATCGGCTAAAATAGTATAACAAAATTTTTACCCGAGGTTTTCGTCCGACAGGTAATTTTTGATTAATTTTGCTTTTTTATGTCCAACTACATCGGCCAATTGACTTTCGGATGCCAAGGTAATCTGTTTTAGACTGCCAAAATTTTTTAATAATTTTTTGCGACTGGCTGGACCAATAGTTGGAATATCGTCTAAAACACTCTTTGTTTGGCGCTTGATTTTTAGAACACTATGGAAACTAACTGCAAAGCGATGAGACTCGTCTCTAATTCGCTGCAATAGTTTAATTAAATTTGATGATTCAGGTAAATTAATAGTGCTGTAATCAATAGTTTCTGTTTTGTAACCGCCCAAATCCAAAAGCAGCTTTTCGTCTATAACAATATTTGATTTGCTTTTAGAAACAATGATTTGTTCTTGTCGTTTAGCAAGACCAATCATTGGAATATTAGCTTGGCCTTGATTGTCTCTGGCTTTCAATGCAGCATCCAATTGGCCTTTACCACCGTCAATTAATACCAAGTCGGGAACGCCCCAGGCTTTTATGTTCTTAGCACTAAGCCTTCTAGATATAGTTTCTTGCATATTATAAAAATCATTATTTTGCTCCAAACGAGTTTTGAATTTGCGGTATTGGGCCTTGTTACTAACTCCATTGGTAAAAACTACCATACTTGCTACTACATCACTGCCCTGCATATGACTAATGTCAAAACCTTCTATTCTATACGGAGGTTTCTTCATTCCCAATAAACTTACCAGCTCAGCGATTGCGTGATCCTTGGAAATATCCTGAAATTCTTTATCGCTAAATATTACCTGTCGGTTGAGGCCTTTGAGTGAAAAAACCTGATTTCTTAAAATTGTAGCTTTTTCAAAGTCATGATTTTTGGCAGCCTTGTTCATGTCTTTTTCGAGTTCTTTTATAATTGTAAGACGCTTGCCTTCGATTATCGAGATCAGTTTTTTAAGGTCGCTACGATATTTTTGTAAAGAAGTTTTTTGCTCTTCTAGCCCAGGATCTAAACCAAGATGATAATCTAGGCTGGCTCTTTTTTGCCCGATTGGTTTTTGAGTTGCAAACGGGAAAATACGGCGCAATATTTTCAAAGCCTGACGCACACTCAGTGCACTCAAATAAGGACCATAGTATTTCGCACCATCATCGAGTGGTCGCCGAGTTGTGGTGACAGTTGGATAATCACTATTAAAATCTATTCGAATATAAACCAGCGACTTATCATCCCTGAGCAATATATTATACTGTGGCATGTAGCGCCTAATCATTTCGGCTTCTAAAAATAGTGCTTCTAGTTCGCTCTCTACTTCCATCCAATCTACATCAGTAATTTCAGCTACTAGCGCATCGGTTTTAGCATCTCTAACCCGCGAATTTTGAAAGTATTGTCGCACCCTATTCCTAAGGTTTGCTGCTTTGCCAACGTAAATTATTTCCCCAGATTTATTTTTGTGAAAATAAACACCAGGGCTTTTAGGTAAATCCGCAAGCTTTTGTTTTAACTTTTCCGTCATACTATGCCATCACCAGTTTTTTCTGGCACTTTGGACATAGCGTTTTTTTATT
>Ga0214923_10006515_pt1 | contig 13095 bp, 11 predicted proteins | sample LL1510_MetaG_FD_177993 | JGI IMG/M metagenome (GOLD analysis project Ga0214923, IMG submission 177993) | Freshwater microbial communities from Lake Lanier, Atlanta, Georgia, United States - LL-1510 | ecosystem: Environmental > Aquatic > Freshwater > Lake | place: USA: Georgia | collected...
CGGTAATCAGGGGGATTCTTACAAGGAAATGAAGGTGCAAACCGCCTATGATTACCGGATCAATCGGGATCCGCGCGATCGAGTTGCTGGCCAATGTGAGTCGGCGCCGGCGGTACCGGGAAAAGAAATGAAGTGCGAGGTGAAGTCACTATGAACTCGAAGAGAAACTACCGGATCAAGATTTTTTCTGACGGCGCTGAGCGCGATCAATTGCTCAAGATGAACCGCAATCCGCTCGTGAGCGGAATGACCACCAATCCATCACTGATGAAAAAGGCCGGAGTCTCCGATTACCGCGCTTTCTCGAAGGACATCCTCAAGGAGATCCGGGTCAAGCCGGTTTCGTTCGAGGTTTTCGCAGATGATTTCCCGACCATGGAGGTCCAGGCCCGCGAGATCGCCACATGGGGTGAGAATGTTTACGTGAAGATTCCGATTCAGAATAGTGAAGGGAAGTCTTCGCTTCCCTTGGTGAAGAAGCTCACTCGCGAAGGTGTCAAGCTGAACGTTACGGCGATTTACACCCTTCGACAAACGCTCGAGACCTGTCAGGCCCTCGAAGGGGGGGCTCCTTCGATCGTCTCTGTGTTTGCTGGTCGAGCTGCCGATCTTGGTCATGATCCGGTGCCGACGCTGACCGCCGCGGCAAAGATCTGTGCTGAATACGGTGACCAAATCGAAAGTCTTTGGGCGTCGACCCGGGAGGTCTACAACATCCTCCAGGCAGAGCAATGTGGATGCGGGATCATCACAGTTCCCTTCGATGTCCTTGCGAAGCTCGAAAGCGGCTTCAAGACCCTGGAAGAGCTGAGTCTCGACACGGTTCAGACCTTCAAGAAGGATTCCGAGGCCGCCGGATTCAAGCTCTGAGGGCTTCCGGTCGAATTCACTGAATTCATTGAAAACTCGGCCTCTCATACTAGGAAAGGGGCTGGGTTTATGCTAGTTTGCGGGTCATGAGTCACGACCCATCCGCCCTTTCCGAACAGGAACTCGTTCGTCGCGAAAAACTTGAGAAGCTGAAGGCTGCCGGGATCCATCCATACCCCGAGCGCTTTGAAATGACCCATGAACTGGCCGAAGCGCGCGAGCTGGCAGACGGAGTCCAAGGGGTTCGAGTTGCCGGTCGAATCACCGCCATCCGAAGGATGGGCAAGCTGAGCTTCATCACCCTCCAGGACCTCAAGGGAAAGCTTCAGCTCTGCATGAAGATCGATGACGTGGGCGAAGAAAAGTATCAGCACTATGTGGACTTCATCGATATCGGCGATTTTTTCGGCGCCGCAGGCGAAATGTTCACCACTCGGGTGGGCGAGAAGACCCTTCAGGTCAAAGAGTATACCTTTCTTGGAAAGTGTTTGCGCCCCTTGCCTGAAAAATTCCATGGTCTGCAGGATATCGAAATCAAATATCGTCAGCGTTACCTCGATCTGATTACGAGCGAAGAGGCCAGGAGCCGCTTCCTGCTTCGTTCGGCGATCATCCGCGAAATGAGGAACTTCCTTGAGGGCGAAAGTTTCATTGAAGTCGAAACCGCCAGCTTGCAGCCGAATCCTTCGGGCGCGCTCGCACGTCCGTTCAAGACTCATCACAATGCACTCGATATCGATCTTTTTCTTCGGATCGCGCCCGAAACCTACCTGAAGCGTCTGGTGGTTGGGGGGTTTCATCATGTCTTTGAATTCGCCCGCTGCTATCGCAACGAGGGAATCAGCCCGAATCATTTGCAGGAGTTCACGATGGTCGAGGGCTACTCGGCATACTGGAACTACCGTGACAATATGGACCTCATGAAGCGCCTCTTTCAAACGGTGTTTCAGAAGACACTTGGCACCACCAAGATCAAGTTGGGTGAGACCGAGGTGGATTTCGGGGGTGAATGGAGCACGGTGACCTTCCGTGAATTGATCCTGAAGGATTCCGGGATCGACATCGAGAAGTTCAAGACAGCACCCGAATTGCTTGCGGCCATCAAGGACAAGCGGATTGATCTTGAAGAAGATCATCCCGAGAAACTCGGGCGCGGAAACCTGATCGACATTCTCTACAAGAAAGTCAGCCGCCCGAAGATGATCGGACCCACCTTCCTGACCGAGCATCCGATTGATCTTTCTCCGTTGGCGCGAGCGAATGACGCTCGTCCTGATTTGACCGACCGGTTCCAGCTCGTGGTCAATGGGGTCGAAATTGTGAATGCGTATTCTGAGTTGGTCGATCCGATTGAACAAATGAAGCGCCTCGAGGAGCAAGCACGTCTGAATGCTGAAGGCGATCAGGATGCAATGGTGAAGGATGACGACTATGTTTCTTCGATGGAATACGGAATGCCCCCCATATCGGGGTGGGGCATCGGAATCGATCGCTTGGTTCAGTTCGTGACCGATTCCGAAAACATCAAGGATTGCGTTTTGTTTCCTCTGACTCGAAAGGCACCCGGCGCCCAAGCTGCCGAAGGGACCGCGGATTCAGCGGGAGCAGATCAGGATGATTACCAGCCCAAGATTTGATCGTTGCCCCGAGTGAAGGAGAGTCCATGAAAACAGCCATCATTGGAACCGGATATGTGGGATTGACCACCGGGGTTGCATTGGCATATTTGGGCCACGAGGTGACCTGCCTCGATGTCGACGCCGCAAAGATAGAAGGACTCCGCCAGGGCAAGTCCCCCATCTATGAACCACATCTAGATGAATTGATGAAGCTTGCATCGAGGAACTTGAGGTTCACCCTCGATGCAGATGAGGCGCTTCGAAATGCCGAAGTTGTTTTCATCGCGGTCGGAACGCCGTCTCTTCCTGACGGAAATCCGAATCTTGAATTCCTGAAGTCCGCAGCCCAAAGCATAGGTGCGCGGATCTCGGCACCTTATGTGGTGATTGTGAACAAATCGACGGTACCCATCGGGTCCGGGAACTGGGTCGAGAGCTTGGTTCGTGACTCTTATCGGGCGGTGAATCCGCATAAGAGTTCAGGTTTCATCGTCGCTTCGAATCCCGAGTTTCTTCGCGAAGGATCGGCCCTTTCGGACATGCTTTATGCAGATCGGGTGGTTGTGGGCGCAGATGATCCCAAAGCGCTCGATATTCTTCGAAAGCTCTATCAGCCCCTCCTCGAGCAAACGTTTGAGGCACCCGCGTTTCTTCCAAGACCCGAGGGGTTTCGGGCGGTACATTTTCTCACGAGCGATCTTCAGTCTGCAGAGTTGATCAAGTACGCGGCGAATGCGTTTTTGGCCCTCAAGATTTCGTTCATCAATGAGATCTCGGAGCTTTCCGAAAAGGTCGGTGCGGACATTCAACATGTCGCACGAGGAATCGGACTGGATTCACGGATCGGAAATCGCTTCTTGCAGGCGGGAATCGGGTGGGGTGGATCCTGTTTCGGAAAGGACACGGCCGCCCTGATCTCTACCGGAAAAGAATACGGGTTGCCGATGCCGATCACCCAGGCGGCGAGGGATGTGAACTCCCGGCAGAGAGCCCGAATGGTCGAGATTCTCATGAACGAGCTCAAGATTTTGAAGGGGCGCAAGATTGGTATCCTCGGGCTTTCGTTTAAGCCATTCACGGATGACTTGCGGGACGCTCCGGCTCAAGACATCGCCACCCGTCTGATGGAGCGCGGTGCGAAGGTGGTGGGGTATGATCCGATATCGATGGCCCGGGCCAAGAAGGAATGGTCTGGAATCGGGATGGAATTTGCCGAAAATGCCGAGTCTGTGTTCACCGAATCTGATGCCGTGCTGCTGGTGACCGAATGGCCGGAGTTCAAGGAATTGAATTTTGAGGCCTGTGGGAATTCGATGAAGAATCGCCTGATTTTGGATGGTCGTGGACATTTCGAAGCTTCCAAGATTCAAGCGGCTGGGATTCGCATGATCACGCTGGGAAGGTCTTCAAAATGACCGGCGTTTCTCAAAAGGGAAAACCGCTTGCATTGGTTACCGGTGCGGCTGGATTTGTGGGCAGTCATTTGGCGGAACGTCTTCTGGCAGAGGGGTATACCGTAGTCGGTGTCGACAATCTCTGCACCGGACGCCTTCGCAATCTCGCTATTCTGAAATCGAATCCTGAATTTACCTTCATTCAGGCCGATTTGATCGAAGGCATTCCTGGGGAACTGAAGGGAAAAAATTGGTCCTGGGTGTTTCATTTTGCATCGCCCGCATCTCCGCCGAAGTACTTTGATCTGCCCGTGGAAACTCTCCGGATCAACAGTGAGGGAACCCGGCACTTGCTCGAATTGTGTAAGGAGTCGGGTGCAAGCTTCTTCTATGCCTCCACTTCAGAGGTTTATGGAGATCCCCTTGAGCATCCTCAGTCGGAATCCTACTGGGGAAATGTCAATCCGATTGGCGTTCGTTCGATTTATGATGAGGCCAAGCGCTACGGTGAGGCGATCACCTATGCCTACCATCGAACCTTCGGAGTGGATGTAAGGGTGATCCGGATTTTCAATACCTACGGACCTCGAATGGATCCTGAGGATGGGAGAGTGGTCACCAATCTCATGTTTCAGGCCCTTCGAAATCAACCGCTCACCATCTACGGTGATGGAACGCAGACCCGAAGCTTTCAATATGTGTCCGATCTCGTCGAGGGGATTTTGAGATTGACCCGGGTTAAGCATGTTTGGCCCGTGAATCTGGGAAATCCGGGCGAATTCACCATCCTTGAATTCGCTGAACGGGTGAGGGCGCTCATTCCTGGGAAGGGCGAGCTGGTCTTCAAACCTTTGCCTTCGGATGATCCGAAGCAACGAAAGCCGGATATTTCGCTTGCGAAGCGGATCCTGGGTTGGGAGCCGAAGGTTGACCTCGAACAGGGGTTGCGGCTCACGCTCGATTTTTTCAAGTCCAATGAGTAGTCACCGATTTTTTTTGGCCCTGGTTGGCCTGTTGAGTGCGTTGGTGCTCAATGCCTCGGCGCTTGCGAGTGAAGAGGGCATTCGGGCGCAATGGTTGGGAGTGGCGGGGCTTGCGATCTCGGATTCTGAGACCACGATCCTGATAGATCCGGTATTTACCAAGCCCGCAATTCATCACTGGATTTTCAATTCCTCTTTTCGATCTGACCCTGAACGGGTTCGTCAGGGGCTTGATCAGGCAGGCATCCGTCGGGCGCAAGCGATCCTGATCAGTCATGAGCATTTCGATCACTCTGTCGATGCGGCAACCCTCTCATCACTCACGGGAGCTTCGGTCTACGGCGGCCCCTCCTTGAGGCGAATGCTCGAGGCGGATCGCATTTCCAAATCTTCGTTTGGGGAGTTGACGGATGGGGTGCCCGTGAAGGTCGGACGATTCAAGGTCATTCCGTATCGAAGGGAGCATCCGCCGATTTTTCACATCGAGTCACTGAAGTTCCTGCCGGGTGAAATAAGAGAATCCTTTGGATTCCGTTTTTATGATTATCGCGAGGGCGAAACCTGGGGATATCGAATTGAGCACCCTGCCGGAACCTGGGTCGTAGATCAGAGCAGTCATTTGTACCCTGGAAATCGCAATCAAACGGTTCGGCCCGACGTCTATTTCGTGGGAATCGCAAACAAAGTGAGTCTTGAGGATTTGGTCGATGGGAATATCATCCCGGTGGGAGCTCCAAGGGTGATTCCCTTGCATTTTGATTTCTTCCTGCTTCAGGGGCGTTTTTTTGAAGACTTGCGGATGCCGGGGATGGAGATCAAGGCAATCGAGAACAGGCTTGGGGAGCGGGCTCCGGGGATTCGATTTATCGTCCCCAAGCGCAACGAAGTCATTCGATTGACGGCAGAAAGAAAGTAATTCGGGTTCAAGCCTTTCCCTCCGGGTGTCGAAAAGGAAGGGTAATGGTGAAGGCTTTTGCTCTCATGATGCTAGGATTCGTACTTCTCTTGGGATGGTTGGTCTCAAGACCGGATCCTTCTCGAGCCGAGCAAGAAGCCCTGTTAAAGAATTCGGCGCCCCAATTAGAGCATTCGTTTGAAAAGGTCCTCGAGCACTCGGAACAACTCGGAGTGCCTCAGCGTGCGCCAGCGTCAATCCCTCCTGTTGGAGAGGGAGCAGCACCGAACGCTCCCTCAGGACCGGTTGAGAACGCCAAAGATGCCGAGAAGCTCGCGGAACTCGTTCAATCTCCCGTGACTCATGAGGATGACATCACCGATCGATTCAGGCAGGCCCAAAACATCTATCGCGACCAGCCCACTGACCGTGCGGTGGGCACCATGCGCGAACTGGTCTCAATGATGAGGATTCTTCAAGGGGGAGACCCCAGGCTTCAGTTGATGGAGCGGGAGCTTGAGGCGGTCGAGGTCGAGCGAGCTCAAAAGGCCGCTGAAGCCGGCAAGAATTAAACCCTCTTGTAGTCGTCCGAATAGCGGACAATGTCGTCTTCCCCGAAGTAAGAACCCACTTGGACCTCTACAAACTCGACGACTTCTGATTCATGTGGATTTCGGATGCGGTGTTTCGCGCCTTGGGGAATATAGATCGATTCACCCGGCTTCAAGCGATGGATCACATCATTCAAAACCACCTCGGGATGACCCTTCACAATGACCCAGTGCTCGGCACGCTTGGCGTGGCTTTGATACGAGAGCTGGTGGCCGGGATTCACATAGATGACTTTGGATTTGAAATCCCGCGTGTCGCGTAGGATTTCAAAGCTACCCCAAGGCCTAAACTCGAAAGTGTGCTCATGGGCGCGCTTGTCCTTTTTCTCATTCAAGGCATCGACGACTTGCTTCACTTTTTGAGTGGCATTCTTTTTTGCAACCAGGATCGCATCTGCGGTGTCAACGACGACCAAGTCCTTGGTGTCAACAAAGGCAACGAGGCGGCCCGTGTTCGAGAGTGAGAAATTCCCCTGTGCGCCCACTTCGATCTTGTCCGTGCTATCACGAAGCTTGGAGATTTCGGTCCAGGATCCAACATCGCTCCAGCCCAGATCACACGGAATGCAAACCTGTTCCTTCAGCTTTTCCATGATGCCGTAATCAATGCTTTGGGCAGGACAGTGTTCATAAACTTCGGCAAGATTCGAGAGATCGGACTTGAGTCCGCTCATGACCTTCCAAAGCTCGGGCATCAGGGTCTTCATGTGGTCGATCATTGTTGAAACCTGGAACACGAACATTCCGCCGTTCCAATAAAAATGGCCCGAATCGACGAATTCCTGAGCGGTCACTTCATTTGGTTTTTCACGAAACCCTTTGGTGCTGTAGGCCTTGAGCTTTCCTTTTTCAGCAAACGCTTTTTTCGAGACTTCGATGTAGCCGTAACCCGTCGCGGGATAAGTGGGTTTGATCCCCAAAGTCACCACCTGTCCCTGTTTTGCGCATTCCGTGGCGAGCTCGATTGCTTTCTTAAATGCGTCCTCGTTCTGGATCAGGTGGTCGGAAGGAAATACTCCGACCACAGAATCCGTCTGTCGATGGTCCTCGAACACCTTGCACAAAAGCGCGATGGCGGGAGCAGTATTGTTTGCCTTGGGCTCAAAAAGGGCTTGATGGGTTGACACATGTGCGGCACGCATTGAAGACTCGGTCACCACTCGAAGGGCGGAGTTGGTTACTACCCAGGGTGAACCCAGGGGTTTCAGTCGGTTCAAAGTCTTGAGGAAGAGGGACTCTTCGAAAATCTCACAAAACTGTTTTGGAAAGTGGGTTCTGGAAAGGGGCCAGAGGCGGGTGCCGCTGCCGCCTGAGAGGATCACAGGAACGAATTTCATAGACGCACAGACTTCCAAAAAACGTTGGATTTTGCGAGTTTTTTTTGTGACTTGAGGCCCCTTGCCAATACCATACTGTTTAGTATAGATTGCCCACCATGGAAGATTCTGCAGTTTACGTTTCTTTGGAATTCACCCCGAATCCCAACACCTTGAAGTATTCGGTCAATCGCAAGCTCCTCGAAAAGGGGGCTGCCAATTTTACCAAGCTTGAAGATGCCGAAGCGAGATCTCCGCTCGCGTCTAAGCTTCTGCGCGTTCAGGGCATCTGTGGGGTCATGATCGGGAAGGACTTTGTCACGATCACGAAGACCGAGGACGGAGATTGGGATCACGTCCATAAGACCGCATCTGACACCATCGAGCAGCACTTGACCGCTCGGGAAGTGGTCGTCATTGAAGCCTTGCAAAATACCCTTTCGAATCAAAACGCCTCAGAGATTGAAAAGAGAATTCAAAAGTTCCTCGACGACGAGATCCGGCCGGCGGTTGCAATGGACGGTGGCGACGTAACTCTCGATCGGTTTCAAGATGGTACGGTGTATCTTTACATGCAGGGAGCCTGTGCCGGTTGCCCGAGTTCGACCATGACCCTGAAGATGGGAATCGAAACCAAGCTCAAGGCCTTGGTCCCTGAAGTGATCGAAGTCGTTCAGATTTGAACTTCAAGGAATGATTCGAACTAGAACTGCCGCCGGAAAATCTCAAAAATCTTGAGGAAAAACAATTCCTGCGCCGAGGGCTTTGAGTCACCCACCGAGAGGTAGGAGTCCAAGGGCATGGCAGCATCAAAACGCGATTCGAGCTAGAAACTTGGGGATGACGGGATATTGGGTCAGGGAGCCATCCGAAAACACGAACGCCCACTCCTTTTCATACCATTGGGATCTTGGATGGTAGTTGTAACTTCCCACCATTCCGATGCGGGAATCGGCAAGCAAGAGCTTGTCATGCAAGGTCTTGCCTTGTTTTAGAAACACCTTTGCGCCAATGGCCTGGAGCTTTTTTGCCGACTCAAGCATCGGAACCGCCAATGCACGTTCGTCGATCGAAAGGGGTGAGTTCGTGAGGATTCGAACTTGGACTCCTCGTTTTACTGCCGCACCCACCGCATTCAAAAGAATGGGTGAGGGCAGAAAGTATGCATTCGAGATCGTTACCTCTTTTTCGGCGGCCTGAAGAATGGCCAGGGTGGCAAGCAGGATGGGATCCTCTCCCGGACGATCAGGGTTGTGCTGAATTAGGGCCATGTTCATGCTCCCGGGAGTGGAGCTTCTTCTCGGGAGCTGCTCCAAAAGGAGAGCCGCAGAAGGATTCATGGCAACAGCCGATGAGTTCCAAAGATTCTGGAATCCGATCGCTGCATCGCGAATTGCGTTTCCGGTGATCCTGATGTCGAAATCACTCCAATGCTGATCGAGGAAATAATCATCGCCCGGATTTCGACCGCCCATGATCATCTCGGGGGTGGCCTTCAGGTCCGGGGTCCAGGCATCGCGCAAAATCCCCTTCTGGTGCATTCCATGGTAGGGCTCCGCTGAAACCCGCGCATTCAGAACCTCAATTCCATTCCGCGCCAAGGTCTTCAAGGTGTCGTTGTACTTTTCCTGCTGGGCCACGGCCCCGTCCACGAGAATCCGAATCTTGAGGGAGGGGGTTTTCTGTTTCTTCAGGATCAGGGAATGGGCGAGTTCTTCGCCCGAGGGATCATCCACCCAACCCCAGGAAAAAATATCGAGCGAATGACTTGCTTTCTCGATCATGTCCAATCGGGCCTTCAGGCCTTGCGAGTTTCGGGGGAGCAACTCGATCGAATTGAACAGGGTTTGCGATGCACCTGCGTGCTCCTTGAGAAAGGACCAGAATTTCAGTGAGCCCAGGCCGGTCCGTTTGTCCAGATCCTGGAGCTTTTGTCCGAGGAGCTCGTCCGCTTTTTGCTGGGAAATCCATTCCTCGGACCGAAGTTCGGCGCGCATCATGTGAGTGAGCTCGCCTGCAATTTCTTGAGGCGTCTTCGAGGGTGCCGCAGCACCTCCTTGCTTCATTTCTCGAATCACGAAAGTCACCACACCTTCGATCGATGAATCGAGGGTTCCTTTTTGCTCAAGATCTCGCAGGAGGGCAATGACATCGGAACGATCCAGGGTTTCTCTCCCTTGGGCCAGGAGTGAAATCAAACGCTGTGAGCCATCGGGCAAGCCGCACTCTTCCCCGCAGGCGGCTTTGCTTTCGGGAAGAAGAGAGTCGGGGCAGTGATTTCGAAGCGAGGCGGGTTTCAGGAATTTCAGATTCGAAAGCCAGAAGAAAGGGTCAGCCGAGAGGGCTTGCGGAATCGGGGTCGCGAGGAAAACGAGAACGGCCGGAAGGGATATCTTGAGTCTTGCCAAAGGCTTCATGCGGAGCGTCAAGATACGGGAGATGAACTTTTATGCCAAGGAAAAAGCACTCGGGGGTTTTGAAAAGTCAGAAGTCAAATTGATTCAGCGAGCCTTCTTCGCGAGGGGCGATCTTCGCGGGTTTTTCAGCTCGCGATGCGGGGCCTCGAACGGGAGCGGGCTCTTCCTCATTCCGCTCGTCGCCATCCGGGTACCACTGCGAAGGGGGTGGATCGAGGCGGTAGGGTTTCCAATTTCCGGTAAGGTTTTGGTTTGAGAGGGCAAGTTTGTCGTACTCTTTCTCGCTCGAATCGATGAAGCCCTTGAGGCTTCGTTGAAAGGGAACGCCGAGAATCGCGCGGCGAACGAGGGGGCGATCTTTTTTTCCAAGTCGATAGGAGATCACCATCACCTTCTTGCCTTTTTCCCGGTCATCGAGCTTTGCGCCCAAGCCCTGGAGTGATCCCTTCGGATACACGTGAATCTCGAGATTGCCTTCCCACTCGATCACATCCACGCGTTTTCCCGAGGGGCCTTTGCCATCGAGGCGATCGAAAACTTCTTCTGCAAAAACAGAAACTGAGGTGATGAAGCCGACAAGGATGGCCAAAACGAACAGTAGCTTTCGAAAGGGCAGGATCATGGTGTATTCCCCGTAAAAAAGTTCAAGCACCCGATCCTGGGCAATGCGTCCTCACATCCGTGGACCCCTTCTCTTCGGCAGAGATGGGAAAAAACTTGATGGCTTTGGTTTGATTCAGGGCGAATTCCCGAAGGGATCCACGAATTCGCTTTATTTTTAAATTAAATTTGTGTAAACCTCGGGGCGTGAACAATGAATTCCATTTAAAACGGGTTTTACCGCTCTTTTTCTTCCTGATGGGCCTGTCCCCGAGTCAGGGCTCCTTTGCCCTCGCCGACGGGGTGCTTCCCGACGAGACCGGCTACGGTTGGTTCCAGACCTTCGAGGACGAATTCGAGGATGCGGACACGGCCATCCTGAGGGGCGCAAATCCCGGGTGTTTCACCCAAAGGGCCAAGTGTCTCAAGCAATACTGGGCGGATCAGGAGTGCGATCCGGCTTTTGATTCGAACCTTGCGAATCTGAACAAGTGCAATTGGAGGGTCTATGACTACTACAATTACATGGACCTCGATGCCAAGGCGGGGGTCGACGCGATCAATGCCTTTCATCCCTCCCAAGTAAAAGTCGAGAACGGGACGCTCAGGCTGTCTGCAAATCGAAGTCCGTACTCGCGAAGCGAGTTGGATTGCAAGAACGATTACTTCGAACCTCTGAGCGGCACGATGGAACATACAAAAAAGTGCCCGATTTTCTCGGGTGGAATCGAGGCGCGTCCCTTTCAGACCACGCGGGGAGTGGATGGCGGTTTTCAACAAGCCTATGGTCGCTTCGAGGTCAGGGCAAGGGTTCCCTTCGGGCCCGGAGCCTGGCCCGCGTTCTGGCTCCTGCCTCATCAGGCCTACGTCGAACCCTCCTCGTGCGGGTGGCCCTATGCGGGCGAGATCGACATTCTTGAGACTTATGCGAAGAGTCCGGGGGTTGAGCATGGCGGAATTGTCTCGGGTGCGTGTTCTGAAAATATTCAAACCAACTGGGGCGAAACCTGGAGTCCCCGGGGGTGGGATCGGGCTCGCGAAATGTCGGAGAACTACCATGTTTACGGAGTGGAGTGGACCGACCGCAGCGTGAAGTTCTTTGTCGACAACGAGTACTTCGGATCCCTCTATGAGGGAGACTTGATCCCTGCAAGGAAGGATGGAAAACGCATCGGTGAGTATCCAGCCCGAATTCCAAAAGGCCTCTTTTATTGGATCTTGAATCTTTCAGTGGCAAGAGGTGCCGGAGACAGTGCCGCCACCCGGCCCGATATCGACCATTTTGAGGAGCAGAACCTGATCATCGACTCGGTCAGGACCTATCGCCGTTGCACCGCCCAAGACTCAAAAGAGAAGTGCAAACATTTTCCGATGCAGGATGCCGGAAATTCATCCAGAGGCGAGACGGCCCACGCCGAAGTGAATGCCTATCCGAATCCCCTCGTTCGAGGTGCGAACGCAGGATTGCGGGTGACCTCCTTGCAGCCATGCCAAAATTTTCAGGTCAGCATCACGGACGCAAACGGGCAGCCGATCCAGCAGGTGTATAGCGGCCGCATGAATGAGAATGAGACCCGAACCTGGCAGATTTCGACTTTGGGCTGGGCAAGCGGGATGTACCAGGCGCGTGCAAGCTTCTCAGGGTGCGGGGCCGATCAGTCGGGGAGTGGGAATCAGGTCTTCAAGATGGTGGTGATCGAGTAATTGAGCCCGAAGTCTGATCGCAAGGTGGCGAAACGACAAAATCCCGTCTACGATTGAGGGGATGGGGAATTGGGGTACGGGGAAACTGAAACAGGGCAAGCCCTGTTTTTCTAAGGGTTGGTTTTTGGGCTTAGCCGCGCTTTTAAGCGGAGGGGTCCTGTCGTCCTGCTCGAACCGTCCGGTTTCGCCGGGCCTGGTTCCTACCACCGAGCTTGGCACCCTCCGGGGGCAGAACTTTGTTCGAGCGATTACTCATTTTCATACTCCGTATTCGTTCGATGCCTGTGATGGCAAAGGCTACAACGCGGATGGAACCATCAATCACGCTTGTTGGGCTGATGCGCGCTATGCGTTTTGTGAAAATCACATCAACTACATTTTTGCGACGGATCATGTGAATCATTTGACCGAGACGTCCTTTGCGGATCTTGCGCTGCTCGAGTCGGGCGATACTGCCCTTGCGAGCGGAGGCGGGACGATTGGGAATCGGATCCATTGCCCGAACGGGTTTGCTCCGACGCTGGCCATTGGGCTTGAAGGAAAGCTTCTTGCACTCGGCATGGAGAATCATGTTTCTGCGGATCTAACCGACCGGCAGAATGTGTACGACGGTGAAGATCCGACCCGCCTTCGCGGAACTGGGGTAAATGATGCGAAGGCGCTCGTCGGGGTGCCGCACACCGAGA
>Ga0214923_10006516_pt1 | contig 13090 bp, 22 predicted proteins | sample LL1510_MetaG_FD_177993 | JGI IMG/M metagenome (GOLD analysis project Ga0214923, IMG submission 177993) | Freshwater microbial communities from Lake Lanier, Atlanta, Georgia, United States - LL-1510 | ecosystem: Environmental > Aquatic > Freshwater > Lake | place: USA: Georgia | collected...
ATTCTAAAAAATCCAAATGATTCTGATTTGGGTGGGTACATTCGAAAAAAATATTTTGATAAAAAAACAAATATGGAACAAATTAATTCAAAACTTTTGGAGAAAAAAAACCTAGACAAAGTTCTTGCTAAACTTAGACAACCATGTCATGTTGATTTTATTTCTTCACTCCTCAAAGTCGATAATGCTCAAACTTTGATGGTAATTAATTATTTGGTTGAAAATGATTTAATTGTTGAAAGTCCCTCATATCCTGGTTATTATTCTACTGTAAAAAATTATAAAAAATGAGTATAACAGCAGAGTATATTTGGTTGGATGGTTACAGTCCAGAACCGAATCTCAGAAGTAAGGTCAAAATAATTCGTGAATGGCAAGGAAATCCAAAGGATGTTGTTTTTTTTCCTGAGTGGTCTTTTGATGGTTCATCAACTCAACAAGCTGAAGGTCACTTTTCAGATAGAATTTTAAAACCTATTCGAGTAATACCTAATCCATTTGATAAAACTTTCTTTAATCACCGTAATATACCTAAAAGTTATTTAGTTTTATGTGAGGTGATGAATCCTGATGGAACACCACATAAAAGTAATTTACGAAATTTATTACCTGATATTGATCAAACATGGTATGGTTTCGAACAAGAGTATACCATCATCAAAGACGGTCGACCACTTGGATTTCCAATGAATGGGTATCCACAACCACAAGGAAAATACTATTGTGGTGTCGGTAGTAATCAAGTACACGGTAGAACATTTGTTGAAGAACATATGAATTTATGTTTGTGGGCTGGTTTGGATATAACAGGTATCAATGCTGAAGTATTACTAGGACAATGGGAGTTCCAAATTTTTGGTGATAGCTCCAAAAGAGCTGCGGATGATCTGTGGCTCGCTAGATATATTTTACAAAGATTATCCGAAAAATGGGGATACAATATTGAGTTTCACCCAAAACCCGTGGTAGGTGATTGGAATGGAAGTGGATTGCATTGTAATTTTTCCAATAAAAAAATGAGAGAAGAAGGTGGTGAAGAATACTTTAAATCAATTTTTAGAGCATTTGAAACCAGACATAATATTCACATAGAAAATTATGGTTCATCAAACGAATTGAGACTCACTGGTAAACACGAAACACAATCGATCGATAAGTTTAGTTGGGGTATTTCAGACCGAGGAGCATCTATAAGAGTTCCGATTCAAACTTCAAAAGAATGGAAAGGATATCTTGAAGACAGAAGACCAGCATCAAATGCAGATCCATACAAAATTACAAAAGTTGTTTTGGATACACTGAAAGTTGCTGATGAACTTAACGTTGTGCATAAACATATGTACTACGAAGGAAATTATGAGTCTATAGAGACAAAATATTCAACACTATCAAATGAAGAACTTTTATCTGATTATAAAAATGAAGATACAAATGAGTACGACACTTGTTTAATTTGTGGAATTAAAACCAGACAACTCAAGTCAGCTCACATCGACACCCGAGTAGGCTATATTGAAGGTGGTGGACAAGGTTGTGATGGATCCTGTGGTACATTTAAATGATTCGATTATGGAAAACAAGGAAATGGTAAATCATCCCTCCCATTATGGGGGAGCTGAAAATGTCTACGAAGCAATCAAAGTAATCGAAGCGTGGGAATTAGATTTCCATCTTGGAAACACTGTCAAGTATATTTCAAGAGCAGGTAAAAAGAATCAAGAAAAAGAATTAGAAGATCTTTTAAAAGCAAAATGGTACTTAGACAGGAAGATTGAAAATCTCAAAAAATCAAAATAGAATACACTAATTTTTTTTTAAATTTAGAATATTTATATTAAAGTTTGATATGGATATTTTAATCAACGAAAAACAATATAATTCACTCAAAAATGTTTTGAGTGAAAATTATATGATTAATGAAGCTCAATGGTACAATACTTTGGGTGATATTGTCGGAATATTTGATCCTTCAGGTGTTGTGGATTTTGTAAACGGTATTTCATACTTAAAACAAGGCGATACTGTATTTGGGATATTGTCAATGATTTCAGTATTTCCTTATTTAGGAGACCTAGCCGCAAAACCATTACTTTTTTTAGGAAAAGGTAGTAAAATTATAAGAAATGCTGAATATGCACAAAAACTGGCCAAAATGGGTAAAGTTGACGAAGCGACAAAAATACTAACAAGATTAGGTGAAACAAATAAATTATGGAGAAAATTAACAAATAGTGTTGATAGATGGGGCCCAGCATTGATAGCTAAAGTTAAAAAAGTTCCTAGTTTAGTTTTACCATTTGGACTTAAAAATGTAATTATAGATTGGATCAAATTAATATTTAAGACTAATTCAGGTTCAAGAGCCGCAGGTTCTTTAGCTAGATCAACTACAAAAAGACTCAGCAGAAAACCTGGAGCTCAACTTACACAAACCGAAGCTGAAAACATTGCAAAACAAATGGCAGATTTAGCTCGAAATGACCAAAGATTATTTTTGGGTTTAGGTGGTAAACCTAAAGGGGGTATGTTTTCAGATCCGAAAGGATACGCAAAATGGTCTTGGGAAAGTTTTAAAAAATATCCATTCAGTGGTGGTGTTGGTAGATTGTGGGGTAACAGACAAACAAGGGCGTTAATGAGAAAAACAAAATGGTGGTTGGGGTTTTTGGATTTTATTGGTTTAGCAAATTTTGTTGGGCCAGATGAATTGGAAAAACAAATGGGAGATTATTCAGATGAATTAAATCAATACTCACAGACAAGAGAAGCTCAAAGTAATTGGAACGATGATTTTGGTAATTTAGAAGCTGATTATCGACCAATTGAAGAACCTAGTCAACAACAATCCACGCCACCACAATCTGGAAAACCTGAGAATAAGAGTGTTTTTTCAACATTATTTCCCGGTTTATTTTAAAAAAATTATGAAAAACGAGGTTATACAAAATTTATTAATGGCACAAAACCAAATGAAAATATTTCATTGGCAAACAGATTCCTATGCACAACATCAAGCGTTTGGCTCAATATATGACCAGTTGAGTGATTTAATTGATTCATTTGTTGAAGTTTGTATGGGAAAACACGGTAGACCTCAGTTTGAACATGGATTGAATTTACCTTTATTAGATTTAACAAGTGTAGATGTAATGGAATATATTGAATCAGTAGTGGAATTCTTGATTTCATTGACAAATGTATATGATCCAAGTTATGATAGTGATCTATTAAATATAAGAGACGAAATGCTCTCAGAATTCAACAAACTCAAATATTTGCTTACACTAAGCTAATGAAAAAAATTATATTAGAAAGTGGTCTTAGGGATATTAAACAACTTGCTAGACGATATAAAAAGGCAAAAATTTATTACCACCAAGATTTAGATGGAGTTACTACTGCTTTAGGAATGAAAAAATACCTTGATGACAATGGTATCAAGGTAGTAGATTGTGAAATAATTCAGTATGGTGATAGGGAATTTTCAATCAAGAAACCAGATGCTAATGGAGATGTAATGCCCGTGTTGGTTGATTTTGCGCATGGTAAACCAATGTTCGTAATACACACAGATCACCATGACAGACAAGCAGGCGCTGAAGAAACAAAATCCAAATATTTTGGACAATCGAGATCGAACGTAGCTACCATATCTCAAAAAGTTTCTCCAGTGGAGATATTTCCAGATGAAGATATTAAATTGATATCAATGGTCGATTCAGCTGACTTTGTTAGAAATGGAGTCACAACAGAGGACGTAATCAATTATATTTTCAGACTAGACAAACAAAAAGAAATAAAGAGGAATAAAATTCTTCTAGGTTTAGTTTGTAATAAACTATTATTGGCTTTCAAAAACAAACCGGGTTTTTTAGATGATCTAGTAATGAATTGTCAACCTTCACTATTGTCAATTTATAATAGAATCAAAAAACAAATAGTTGAACGTGGTTTTGCTAAACCTGAAATGTTACAACAGAATATGAGGGATTATGTACGACAAATGGAAGACAGTCCAAACGTGAGACTTGACGATTCAATTATCGTACAATATGGTGGAGGATCTATGATGAAACCTGGTTCGTATGATAGGTACACACCGTTTAAAAATCATCCAAACGCTGATTTTTTAGTGATCGCATGGCCAATGGGGCTTGTTCAAGCAAGTTGTAATCCATTCAAAGAAGAGAGAGGTCTAAAAGGTGTAAACCTCGGAGAAATTGCGCAAGAAGTAATCGGAAAATGGGAAAAACAATTGAAAGAAAGATTTGTACCACTATCCACAATAAAATATGTTTCAGAAAAATCCGTTAGGGATGAGTCCGTTGGGTTTACATTCAAAGATTTTTCAGCTTTGTTCGGAACAAAATATTCTGGAATTGGATCGGATGAAGATTTGGAGCAAATTATTCAAATTATGAAACGTCCCTACTATAACTTAAGCGAAGAGGATTTTTCAAAGTTAGACAATGTCAAAATAAGTTGTTGGGATCTGATCCAAGCAATGAGTGGTGGTCATAAATGTATAACAAACATTTCAGGTCTCAATTATTTGGGTAGAGCTAAAAGACCACCAGAGGGTTCATATAGATACGACCCTGAATCTGATGATACTCCTTATGTAAAATTTACCAAAATGATACAAAACGAGTTTGTGGAAAAATTAAAAGAAAAAATCAGAGAGAGTCAAAATGGAAATTGAAAAACTACTCGAAGATTTGAAAAACCTTCGAGAAAACAAAACAGAATTCTTCAAGTTGGTCTTTGGAAAACAAAACATTGAGGTTGAAAAAGTGATAGAAGAAATAGATTTTTTGCAAAAAGTAGTGAAAAACGATACTTTGTGCAAAAAATTACTTTAGGAGTCTTGAAATTAAACGACGTAATCCCAACGATACGTTGTCTGGAAGATTATCTTTCGAAAAATATCCACATTCCGTGTGTTCGTCACCATCGATTGCATTTTCTAAATCGGGAATCAACTTCTTGTTTTGTCTCGAAAGGAAAACGTAGAAAAGACCTTTTGATTTAAGTCCTGTCCTATTTTTCCGCAAAATAATTGCAATTTTTTTGATATCACCATTCAGTTTCAAATTTGTCTCTTCGAAAAACTCTCTTCTAACACCGTCCTCCAAACTTTCATTTGGTTCAATTTTTCCTGCTGGGACACTCCATTCACCGGGTCTATCACCAGAACTGTTTCTTTTACATAGTAGACATTCGTTGTTCACGACAACAAGAGTTCCTCCGTATCTTTTCATATTTCAAATATTTAATAAATATGTTGGTAAAAATAAATAACACAAACCTAGATTGTAAAGTGGTGTCGTCACCACAAAAAACTATGGAGGGTATGATGAACAAAACTTTCGATGGTTTTGATGGGATGTTGTTTATTTTACCTAAGTTCGGTCTACAATCCTTTTGGATGAAAAATTGTATTATTCCTTTGGATATTCTTTTTATTGATGACAATCAAATTGAATCAATTTCACACAATTGTCCACCTTGTAAATCGGACAACTGTCCCTCATACAAAGGGTATGGTGGAATGGTATTGGAATTACCTGGGGGTTATTGTAAAAGAAATGGTATTTCAGTTGGAGATCAACTAGAGTTTATTTGACATTCTCAAATTGACCTCTATATTTTCATAAAAAAAATTATGAATTTAATCGACAAACTCAATTGGAGGTATGCTACAAAAAGTATGAATGGTGATACAATACCTCAAGGAAAAATGGATCGTATATTGGAGGCAATTCGTTTGGCCCCAAGTTCATTTGGTCTTACACCATATAAAGTAATCGTGGTTCAAAGACCTGAACTGAGAGAGGATTTGAAAGTTGCTTGTTGGGGTCAACAACAAATTGTTGATGCATCTGCGGTTTTAGTTTTTGCGGCAAAAACAAACATCGACGAAAATTTGGTTGATGAATTCATTCTTGAAGTTGCAAATTCAAGAGGTATGGATGTCGAATCACTAAACCAGTATAAGTATGCTGTCAATTTGAATGTCAGTCAGAAGACACAAGAAGAAAGAGTTGATTGGGCGAAAAAACAAGCTTATATTGGTCTTGGATTTGGACTGGTTGCAGCCGCTACCGAAAACGTAGACTCGACACCAATGGAAGGATTTTTAGCAGATCAAGTAGATTTGGTTTTGAATTTGAGAGTTGAAAATCTTACAACGGCTTGTATCCTAGCTTTAGGTTACAGGGATGAAACCAAGGATTATTTAGCAAACGTTCCAAAGTTCAGGTTTGGAAAAGAAAAATTCTTCCAGTTTAGGTAATTTTTTTTTCGAGAGGGACACCAACTTAGGTGTCCCTTTTGTATTTTTGGCTTATGAATATATTTTGGCTCGATTGGGATCTTGAAAAATGTGCTGAATATCACTGCGATAAGCACTGTACAAAAATGATTGTGGAATATGCACAATTACTCTGTACAGCACATCACGTTGTTCAAGACGATCGATTGGACATTCCATACAAAATAGTTCACAAAAATCACCCCTGTGCTATTTGGGCTCGAGAATCGTTATCCAATTATTTAGTTCTTTGCGAACTAGGTCTAGAACTCTGTAAAGAATACACATACCGATACAAAAAAATTCACAAGTCCAAACAAGTGTTGGAGTGGTGTATGATAAACAAACTGAAAGTACAAGACATAGGATTAACCAAACCTCCACTCGCGATGCCTGATGAATACAAGACAGCAGATGTTATTCAATCGTATCGAAATTATTATATTGGTGCTAAAAAAGGTTTCACCAAGTGGAAAGAAAGAGAAATTCCTGGTTGGTTCGTAATTTGATTATATTTAAGACATGGAGATTAGAACAACAAAATTTGAAGAGGTTGAAAGTGAGTTGTCTCATTTAAGACCAACGCTTCTGGATAGATCCGCAACATACCAAGGAGCTTATCTGAACGATGTTTTGGTGGGAGTTGTTTCATACGTTGAACATCCAAATCATATCTATTTAGGACACGCATTTGTAGTTCCAGAACATCAAGGTAAAGGTATTTACAAACTTTTGTGGGAATATAGAAATATGAAAATAAAAGACCTTGGTAAACCATTAATTGCACACTGTAATGTTTCTAGTCTAAAACATTTCATTAATAATGGGTTCACAATTGACAAGGCATTGTTTATGGTAGTAAAACAACCAACATGAAAATAGAAGCTCTGTTCATTTCTGACATACACCTAGGATCTAAAGGTTGTAATGCTGAATTATTATTGAAAACACTCAAGAAATACGAACCTGAAAATTTATTCATTGTTGGTGATTTTATTGATGGTTGGTTACTCAAAAAAAGATTTTACTTTCCACAATCCCAAATAAATGTAATCAGGAAAATACTTTCATATTCTAAAAATGGAACCAAAGTTCATTACATCACTGGTAATCATGATGAGTTTCTTAGACAGTACACACCTGTTGACTTTGGGAATATAAGTATATTAGATGAAATGGTTTGGAATGATTATTATATCACTCACGGAGATTTATATGATGGGGTTGTACAGTTGAAGTGGTTAGGAAAATTAGGTAGTTGGGGATATGAATTAGCGATTTGGATAGACAGATCACTGAAAAAACTGGGTTATAAAAATTCTTTAAGTCAATTTTTAAAATACAAAGTTAAAGAAGCTGTGAAGTTCATCACTAGATTTGAAAAACAACTCGAATATCAAGCCGAAAGAAGAGGTTGTAAAGGAGTTATATGTGGACACATACACACACCATCATTAGAAATCTCAAGAGAATTTCATTACATTAATTGCGGGGATTGGATTGAAAATAATTCTTACATAGTTTACAACAAGGGTATATTTCACTTGGAATACTCAAATTAATTATTATTTTTTTCATAAAAATTTGGGATTCACAATTCTTTTGATTATCTTTGTACCACTATGAAAAAAAGTAAATTTTATGTCAAGGATAACCGTCCATTTAGTGTAAAAGCTGAAGACTTTGGACAATCTCTTCTATTTTGGAAAGGTAGAAAAAAAGGAATGATCTATACTAGGGATATAGAGTGGAGTGATCTTTGTTTCATATTCTTTCCCAAAAACTTTGCCGAAAAGTATGGTTATTTGGGTTCTATACCTGATGACAAATACTACGACCAAGCTATGGTTCCATTGGTTTTAGTTATGGACTATGAGGCAAAACCTTGGTGGTGTCCTCGCTGGTTTCTTAGGTTCCTTCATGTCTTTGGTAACGACAAGTCTATTGTAAGGGTTCGTAATCGGAATTTACATAATTTACACAATAGATTGACCAAAGGAATTACATTCTACGATTATAAAACAAAGTGGAGTTGGTATGATTTAAGAGTTTCAGTTGCAGCACCAAGATACATTCAAGATTTGGCGGACGCTATTGAAGATCGTTATTACAAAGTTGGTAAAAGGAAAGACACTCTCAAACAAATTCAGACATTAGAGCCTGATTTTGATAAAACACATATGACTACAAAGGATCTTGATGATTATTTAAAAAATTTAGCCAATGGACTACCAAATTCTTAAAAGATATGAGCTGAACGGACTTGTCAGGTCACAAACTCATCCCATATTACCTCTTATAATTTGGAACTACACCGAGAAGGTTCAATACGAATCCCTTTGGGATGAGGTAACTCTGATGTGCCGAGGATTGGTCACATGGACAGATACTGGTGAAATCTGTGCTAGGCCATTCCGTAAATTCTTCAATTTGGAGGAAGGTAAACATACACCAACTTCAAACTTCGAAGTCTTTGAAAAAATAGACGGGTCTTTAATAATTGCGTTTTTTGTTTGGGATCGTTGGTTCGTTGCATCCAGAGGTTCTTTCGTCTCCGATCAGGCGGTAGCAGGTCAAAAACTTTTAGATTCACTGGATACCTCTGGTCTTGACGACGAGTACACATACTTGTTTGAGTTAACCGCCCCCTGGAATCGTATAGTGGTTGACTATGGAAATGAGGATAAACTCACCCTTCTGGGGTCAATCAGAACACATGACGGGAAGGAGATGGACTACGAAATTTTACATCAAACCTCCAAAGATCTTGGATGTGATGTAACTCCTAAATACGACGGAATTTTGGATTATTCCGAACTCAAAGGAAAAATTTCCGACAATGCGGAAGGGTTCGTAGTTCGTTTCTCAAACGGTAATCGGGTTAAAATAAAAGGTGAAGAATATTTAAGACTTCACCGAATAATGACTAACCTTTCCACTACCGCAATTTGGGAGGTTCTTTCTAATGGTGGGGATATTCTATCTACACTTACTGAAGTTCCTGATGAATTTTACGATAAGATTCACCAATACTCAAAAGAACTTATGGATAAATACACCGCATTAGAAAATGAGTATCATTTCATATTTAAGATTCTTAGTAAATCTGATGATTTTGAATTTCGAGCCGGCTTTGCTGAGCGTGCAAAGAAGTATAAATACCCAGCAATTTTGTTCAAGATGTATGATGATAAGGATTATTCTGGTTTGATATGGAAAATAATTAAACCAGAATTTGAAAAATTGTAATCTACCACTTATCTTTACAAAAAAAAATATGGAATACACAATTTTGACGTGGATGGGATTCGCACTTTGGTTTTACGCTGGAGTTCGAGTTGGAACCACATATAGTTTGAAAAAAAAAATCAATGAAAAAGAGAATTTACTTAGATGATGTGAGAACACCCAAGGACGAAAATTGGGAGGTTGTCAGGAATTATGACCAATTTGTGGAAATTGTCACGAATACAGGTTTGGAAAATATCGAACTTATTTCTTTGGACCACGATTTGGGTGATACGGCTATGAATGAGTATTTTACTAATGTGAGTCCAAACTACAAATTGGATTATTCAAACATCCTTGAAAAGACGGGAATGGATTGTGCTAAATGGTTGGTCAATCACTATCTTGACAATCATACTACTCAAGAGAGTAGGTCAGAAAAAAAATCATCTGGTATCGTTTTTCCCTTAGTTTACACCCATTCGGCCAACCCAATTGGATCCGCCAACATTATGGGTTACATTAACAATTTTTGGATGAACGAGGGTCAACCTCAATCTTGTGTTCGTGTGAACATTCCACACTTTGTTTGAGATTTATTTGTATATTTGTAAAAAAAAACAATGAAACTGACCCTTAACCCAAATCAAAAACTTTGGTTTACTAGTGACACACACTTTAACCACGCGAATATTTGTTCTGCAACAACCAAGTGGAAAGACCCTCAAACGATACGGAATTTCAAATCTTTGAATGAGATGAATGACACATTGGTTAATAACATCAACGAGTTGGTTATGCCAGATGACATCTTGATCCATAACGGTGATTGGAGTTTCGGTGGTTTTGACTCAATTGAAAACTTCAGAAAACGGTTAATTTGCCAAAACATCCACCTAGTATTGGGTAATCATGATCATCATATTGCCCGTAATAAACAAGATTGTCAATCTTTGTTTGTTTCAGTCAACGAATATATGGAGTTGAGTGTCTCACATTATGTTGGCAACACTCTAGTTACCAATGAGTTTGTATTGTCACATTATCCTATTGCTAGTTGGAACAATTTAGCCAGAGGTACTATCCATTTACACGGTCACGTTCATTTACCACAAAATAAAAGAGTCGGACCAGGTAAAATGATGGACATCGGTGTTGACGGAAACAATCTGTATCCTTTATCAATTAACGAAGTTCTGAGTTTTATGAAGAATCAACCCATCAAGTCAATGATGAGTAATGACCACCACGAAAAAGTTGAAAACTATTTATGAAAAAATTATATTAAACTCTAAAAAATGGAAAAGACAGTATTTTTTAATCTGATTGAACAATTAGAAAAACATGACCATAAGATTCATGACTTATATCGTTTGGGTGTTGATTTAATCGATTTGAATGACCCATTGAATAGTGTCATTAAAGATTTAATGGTCGAATGTTTTGGTGTTGATGGTGAAGATATGATTTCATGGTGGTGTTACGAAAAAGACTTTGGTAAAAGAGAGGATCTGACTTGTCAAGACAAAGATGGTAATTTAATTTGTCAAGATTTGGACGGATTGTACGAATATATTCAAACTTTAAAAAATGAAAAAAATGAAAAAAATAGAAAAAACAGTTTGTGTTAATTTTGAACATAAAAACGGAAAATCAAGTTTCAATATCAAATTGGATCCGTCAGACACTTCGACTACTTTGTCTGAGATAAGGATGATTTTGACAGGAGCTGTCGCCCTAACGATCAAATTGTCTGAAAATCAACCAGAAGCAATGAGAAAGGTTATTGATTTTCTTCAAGAAGATTTTGTGGATGGAAATTCGTTCGAGGATGGAAAATTATTGGTTCCAGAATTTTGAAGTTTCAAATTAGTTCACTATATTTGCTATATGAAAACTCTATTTTTGGGTGATACCCACGGACGTTCCGTTTGGAAAAAAATTGTCGAGAAAGAAAATCCTGACAGAGTTATTTTCATTGGTGATTATTTTGACAGTTTTGATATTCCAGGTATAGAACAAATACACAACTTCAAGGAAATAGTTGACTTCAAAAAGTCAAGTGACAAAGAGGTGGTCTTACTTGTTGGTAATCACGACCTTCACTACATGCACATCGGTGAAACATACTCAGGGTTTCAACCCCGGTTACAATTTGACATATCCGCAGCACTTTCTGAAAACCTAGAACAACTTCAAATGGCTTATTCGTTTGACAAATTCCTTTGTACACATGCCGGGGTTAGTCATGTTTGGATGAATAATACTTTTGGAATGTATGGCTGGGATTGTGAAAATCTCGTTGAGAAGTTGAATGATATGTTCAAATTCAAACCGAGAGCTTTTTGTTTCTCTGGTTGGGATCCATACGGTGATGATGTGACTCAATCTCCTGTTTGGATTCGTACACGAGCATTGTTAGCGTCCAATAAAAGAAGGGTCAAAGAAAATTCCATAAAAAAGACTTTTGTTCAGATTGTGGGTCATACTCAAATTAGTTCAATCGATATGAAAGCGATGAACAAAAGTATGGGTGGTAAATACTATATGATCGACGCTTTACATGTCGGACAATATTTAATTTTTGATGGTAACCTTAAAGTCGGAACTTATGCTGAATGATAAAAAATTTGATACCGCCTATTTTGACTGTATGAGGGAGTTGTATTTACACGCAACTCCCTCGGCAGACTTTGATCAATTACTCAAAGATGCTCCATTGAATGAGGATGGACAAAAAGTAATAGATTACAACAGTCACACTATATCAGAACCTGAATTCGAATTCATCGTCAAAGATGTAATGACACGTCACAAAATTAAGAAACCACTTGATGTCGTTCGTTTTAGAAATTCTGTTTTATTGGGTTGTAGTCCAAAATTTTCTTAGTTTTAATTTGTAAATAGTAATTTTAATTCTTATCTTTGACCCATGAAAACTACACATCGTATAAATGTCATTCACGAGACACTTGGTAAACTTCTATCAGAGTCATTTGTGGACACCGAACAATTTAGAATTTTTCTTAAACTGGTTGATGCTTGTTTTGCTCATCAATCTCCACTTGAGTTTTACAATGGTGATACATTCTTTGTTCGAATTCCTTACAAGGTATTGGACGAATGTATCATCACAACTCAAGAGGAAGTATTTGACCTCGGTGAGAACACTTTGACCGAGAGGATCAAATCCAAAATCGAAGCTCTCAAGACTGTTGCGGTCGATGGCCCACCAACCCAAGAGGAACTTGTCAGTGCTCGTCGTACCAGTCGGAGGAGGTCTTAATCTTCAAAAAAAAATTGATTGTTATATTGAAAAAATTGTTTCTATGTCTATACTTATGGAAAAAATAAACCTCATATAACAACAAAAAAAATGAATTTAGAAGAAGCAAGAGAAATTCTCAGAAGACATGGTAGACCTTTATGTGGATGTAAATATGGTAGTGGCCCGTACAATAACGCAAACGACAATATGATTCACGAAGCAACCAAAATACTTGAAGCAGAACAAGCATTAATTTCACAAAACAATCCACCACAAGATAT
>Ga0214923_10006517_pt1 | contig 13089 bp, 14 predicted proteins | sample LL1510_MetaG_FD_177993 | JGI IMG/M metagenome (GOLD analysis project Ga0214923, IMG submission 177993) | Freshwater microbial communities from Lake Lanier, Atlanta, Georgia, United States - LL-1510 | ecosystem: Environmental > Aquatic > Freshwater > Lake | place: USA: Georgia | collected...
CCATGATAAATAATTCGATGCTACATCAGCAATATTTTTACTAATAGGCGTTATATAATTCATATCTATTTAATGGGTGTTTTATATATTCATTTAATATTTTAATCTTTAATATATATATATATATAATAAAAATGTCATCTGGTAAAATAGCTGAAAAATTAGTAAAAAAATGTATTAAATACGATAAAGGACAACATACCGTTGAAAGTTGCTTTCCTAAAACAATGTCAAGCATAAAAAAATTATTTGAAATTTTAAAAGATTGTGAAGATGATAATGAATGTGATGTTGAAAGTGCTGGTTTTGATCGTTCATTTTTATTAGCAATACTTGAATCAGATGTAGCACTAAATTCCGATTTAGATGATTATTTAACTAATATTTTAAACCTTCCTCTAGAAGTTCAGCAAAATAAGGAAACTGGCTATCTTGAAACAAATACTAAAAAAAGAGTAGATGGAATGATTGACAAACAATTTGCTGAATATTATTTAAAATATCATAATATATTAGATAAAATTAACGATTATTTATTATTAGACGATGCCGAAGTAAAAAAATTATCAATTGCTGAATTAAGGAATGTTCTTGAAGAGTATCTTGAAGTTGTTATTGCTTTTTGTTTGTATGTAAATAGTGTAGATGAAATAAAAGAAAATTTTAAATTAGGTTGTAAAAATCTAAATAAGCTTAAGAAATTACAACATAAATAAATAGAATGGACTATTTACTTTTTTTACCAAAAAAAATTATCGAAAATATTCAAAATAACTACATCATTACAAATGATTTACTAATAAATCAAAGTTATGCTATTTACAAAAATAAAGAATTTATAGAAAATACAATTATCAAAAATATTCATAATAATGATGTGCATATTTTTTATCAAGTTAAAACCTTAGGTAAAGATTATATGCGTAATGAAATCGTTCCACGCGATAAAGTTATTTTTTTTAATCATGTACAAACTGATTTTCAAATAAAAAATGAAGATAAATCAAAACAAAGACTTAAAGATTTCTTTAAAAAGAACTATTTAAAGAAATAATAGTATATAAGTATTAAGAATGAATATAGAACAACCTAACAAAATATCTATTGAAACATTACAATTATTTAGAAAAGTTTTAGAAGATGATTTAAAAACATATGCGATTAAAATATCAAATGAACAAAATATTAATGTTAATGAATTATTAGAATTTATACCAGGTATTCTATCTAAACCGGTGCTTGATAAAATCAATACTCGATATCGTGATACAAGTGGAATGAAATATAAAAAAGAACTTAATCGGTTTAGTTTAAATGATTTAAAAGAGATAGCTAGAGAAAATAATGTTAAAATAACTGGCACTCGAACTGATTTAATAAATAATATAAGTGAAAAAATTGGACTAGTTGACCATACCGATCAAGAATTAGAAAAAGCAAAATCATATAAAAGTAAACCTCTTAAAAATAAGAAAAAATTATCTCCAGATAAAACACTTGATGCTACTCCGTCGCATTATATTTCTGACAGTGATTAGTTTTTATCCAATTATCTCTTTTTTGGATAAATTCTATACATATTAGTCGTTGTTCTTCTTCCATATTATATTTATCTAATTCTATTTTTGTCAAAGGCTTTCTATTAAAAGGATCATTTTCATTTTCAACAAGGTGTGCTTCAATTACTTCCCTATCAATTATGATTTTACTATCTGGTAAAATTACTGGATTTCTAATAGGTGTAAATAATAATGGATCTAAAAATAATTCTGGTAAATTATCAGGTAGCATTGTATCCTTCATTTCTAACCAACATTTTTGTAATGTTTCATTAAAATTGGTGCCCAATTCTATATCCATCAATTTTAAATATTTTTCCATATCAGCATAATAATAATATATCATAACAACTGTATTATTAATTTGAAAAACATGATCGATTGTTATAGAAAATGGTTTGATAATATTATCAATAAACACATCCCAAATAGCAGAACTATTATTTATTTTCCTTTTAATACTATTACTATTATTATCAAAATTATTTTTTAAAATAGCATAGTAATATTTTATTAAATGATATTTAATATCCGTTTCCTCAAATAATTCATTATTTTCAGTTATCATCTTATTTATCACCAATATACGCAACTTTAAACGAGATAAATAATTAATACAATTTTTTTTATAATTTTCATATACAATATTATTTAAATTATTTTGGTCAAGTTGTTTACTTGATAAAATTAAATATTCAAAAATACACTCTATATCATTGAAAAGTATAATTAAAAATTGTTTATTTGTGATTTTATAACTATAGTTTGCGGATATAATTTCTAAAATATTTGTTTTATAAAAAAATTTCTCTAGATAAATATCTAATCCAGCCAATTTATCAATGTAAATATATATATTGATTAGTCTATCATATAAATTAAGATAATTTTCGCCCAAAATAATAACTGGATTGATTTCACAGAATTTTTCTAATAAATAAATAATTTTAATTAATTTTATTTTAATGTATGGGTTATCAATTTGTTTATTCATTAATAAATTACTTGACACTCTATATATAGACCTTTTAAATACAACTGATAAATTATTATGATTTTTATCTATTAGATGATCCACATAATATAATAATTCGGATATTATCTCTTCATCTAAACCTAATATTATTTCAGAACAAATTAAATCATAAATATAATGGAAAAATGTTTCATAATAAATTGAATTATTTAAATATTTATTATTAGCTTTAATATAGATATCAAAATTTTCTTTTAATAATGGATTTGTAGTTGATTGAATTAATGCATTTTGATTTTGCTGTAATAAACTATAAAATGTAATACGATAATATTCATACAATAACCAATATAGCTTACTATTGTTAGATACTACAATGTCCGTTTTTTTATAACTAAGATATATTTGCTCTTTATAATTTTCATCGTCCACAATATTTGCTAAAATATAACTTATAATAACAGAAATATTTAATACAAAACTATAGGTATTAATATTATCAACAAAGTAACATTGGTTACCTACTCGTAATTTACCTTCATTTTGTTTTAATATATAATAAAAAAAATTTATAATTTTATCGGGAGACTTTTTATATAATTCATAGAATAAAAAGGTTGAATTATGAATACATTTTTGATGATTTATAGTAAATTCTTCAATGGATAATTCAACATTAGCATCTAAAGGTGATAAAATTTTACCTAATAATGAAATTGTTTCCAAATCGATCGTATTTAGAGTATTATCAACAAAATATCGATTAAAAAATACTGGATGACTGATGAAAAACATTAATACATTTGGATTTATATTATAATTTTTATAAATTTTCAATTCCATTATTTTTATTAATTTTTCACGCAATCGAATAGATAATGAATTGTAAACATAGTCAAATAAACTTAATATCCAAATATTATTATTATCACTAAATATACTATAGTCTAATTCATTAAAAAAACAAAATCCAAAGCTTGTTAGATAATTTTTACAACTGTTTATTTCATTTTTTGTAGTATTTGATAAATTATCATGTCTAGTAGCAAATTCTAACATATTATTAAATTTAAACCATATATTTTTAAAATAATCTATTTTATCCTTATTATATTTCATTTGTAATAAATTAAAATCTATATTACTTTTAAATCCAAATAAGTAATTTTTATCATACATTTCAGATGATATATCTAATATTGTTTTTTTTATATAGTTATGTTAGATGGCAGTCATTGTTGTCTAAAAAAATTTGAAAGGATACTATATTTCCAAAATAAAAACAGTAATATAATCATAGAAACATGACTACCCCCAATGGCCCTAGTTCGAACACACGTTCTAAAAATCCAAAGATTGAAGTAGATTTCAGCGCATTAGACCAGGTTACAAAGAAAAACAACGGAGCGGGATCAAATGTAACTAATCCACCAGTCATTGAAAAGAAAAAAACAGCAGGAAAAATCGCAAAAAATGAAGGAAAAGTCGCCGCTTTCATTAGCATGCTCACAAAGTCCCAGGGAACAGAATCATCTGACAATTCATCTGAATGGGAGACAGTGACTGATGAAAGCGTTGAGTCTTGGACAGATAACTACAATGAAGAAGAAGTTGAATTTTTGGAGGGATTGGACGAAAAGGAACGCCAAGAATTCATTGATCTTGAACAACAAATCCGGGATTCGAAAAAACCTGAAATGCCAGTTCGATTTAAAATACTCAGGTCAAATCTAAGCCCGGGTGCCAAATATATTGTTCTAAACAAATTAGACCAAATGGAATATTTTGAAGATCACAAAATTCAACAATGGGTTGATGGATTAGCCACTATTCCATTTGGTAAGTTTGCTGATCCCATTGTAACACTTGACCAGGGTCGTTCTGCTGTTTTCAGTTTTCTAAAACAAGCCAATACGTTTATGAATAACAGCATCTTTGGTCACAAAGAAGCCAAGGCACAAATTTTGGAATATATTGCACAATATATTACAAATCCACGCTCAAATGGCAAATGTCTTGCGTTACAAGGACCCCCCGGAAATGGCAAAACAACACTTGTTCGAAATGGAATTGCCAAGGCAATCGGTCGTCCATTTGCTCAAATTAGTTTAGGTGGAGCGAACGATGTGAGTGTGTTGTCTGGACATGACTTTACCTATGAAGGCAGTCAATGTGGACGCATCTGCACGATTTTACGTGAAACAGGTATCATGAATCCAATCATCTACTTTGATGAATTAGACAAAGTGAGTAGCACTCATAAGGGAGATGATATCTACAACTTCTTGTGTCATTTGACAGACTTTAGTCAAAATACTGTTTATCACGACAAATACTACGAGGGCATTGATCTTGATCTTTCAAAAGCGATTTTCATCTTCAGTTTCAATGATATCACCAAAATCAATCCCATTTTGCTTGACCGTCTACATGTAATTCAGACCAAGGGTTTCAATACTGTTGATAAATCATTCATCGCAAAAGACTATCTCATTCCCGACTTGATGAAAGAAATTGGTCTGAAAGCAGAAGATATCGCATTTGACGATGAAGTTCTCACCGATATCATCAACACACATTGTCGGGATGAACAAGGAGTGCGCAAATTAAAACGCATTTTGGAAGGAATGCTAACTAAGCTTAATATTTTACAATTTTCAAAATTGGAAGACGACACAATCGATTTGCCGTATGACATACCAGGACTGACCTTTCCCCTCACTATCAATCACAAGATTGTAAGCAAACTTGTCATGGAAGACCTCTCGTATAAACCTCACCAGTCAATGTATCTGTAAATGTATAGTAAATGTATAGTAAATGTATAGTAAATGTATAGTAAATGTATAGTAAATGTATATAATAAAACTATTTTTTTTTCTATAAAAATTTGAAAAAATTTAATTTTATTTTTTTATAGAAAAAAAATGAACTTTACAATTCATTGTTCTCAAGGATTAATACATTCACATTTAATACATTTATTAACATCAAAAGGTTGGAAATATATACCATTTGATGAAATTACACCAGATATATTTATTGATTTTGCCTGGATTGGTGGAACTATAGGAGATGAATATTTAAAGTTTGATGAACGTGTTTATAGTCTAAAAACAACGCTAAAAAATCTTATTGTAGGTAGTGGTGTTCGCGGAGACAATAGAGATAAAGATGTAATTACTAATAAATATGAATTGTATTATAATATTTATAATTTATCACCTGAAATATGTAGAAGACATTTATGTGAAAGCTATGACTTAAAAAGATTAACGTTTTTACAAAAAGACCAAATTTTAATAGCTCGTCCGGTTGGGGTAGGAACTGGTGGAGGAAACGGAATAAGTATTATTACGAATAATAAGGAACTAATTGATACAAAGTTTTCACTATGTCGTAAATATAAATCTATAATAGCATCCGAATATATAAAAAATCCGTTATTACTAAATGATAAAAAATTTCATTTAAGAATGTATTGGCTTGTTTACCCTAATACAAACGGTGACTACTATCATAGTCTACATAAAGTTGGAAAAATAATTACGGCTCTTGACCGATATCAAAATAATGATTGGCATAACAAAAAAATTCATGACAGTCATTTTTGTTCAACAGACACCAATAGATACTTTCCATATGATATAAATTTATCCAATGAAATTACAGATCATTTATTTGTACAAATGAATGACATATTAAATATAGCATATAGAGTTTTACTACCACATACTAAATGCTATAATGATACAAAATATGGATTTGAAGTCTTTGGATGTGATTTTATGATAACTAGCGATTTTATTGTAAAATTAATAGAAATAAACGCCAAACACGATTATGGTGTGAATGATTTAAAAAAAGAAAATGCTAATGGTTTTATATCATTTTGTAGTGGATTTTATGACTGGATTTATGAAAAAGCTATTTTATCTATATTTAATAATCCATAAAAATTACACTTAGAAATAAAATACAATAATAATATATACATATGGAGGAAGAATATATTAGTGCTCAAAACAATGAAACAAGCAATTTACATAAATTATTACGAATATTTGGATATTTTATTGAAACAAATCAAATGGATGAAAATTCGAGTTTAATTACCACTATTTTTCAAGAATTCGTTAATTCACGCGATGAACCTATTAATCCAGAACAAGGATATATTATTCGTTGGTCGGAAACAATATTAAGTGATACAAATGAAAGTCATGTTATACATTATGAAATATCTTTCGAACCACAACAAGTTCAAGAATTGATAGATACTAAAAAATTAGGGGTTAGAGAGGCGACGGAACATCTTGCATCATACAAAAAAATAAAAGTAGATGACGATCTATTAGTTAATAAAGAAATTTGTCCAATATGTTATGATGAATACAAAATAAATCAGTATAAACGAACATTAGAAAAATGTGGTCATATTTTTCATAAAAAATGCGTTGATAAATGGTTTGTTAATCATCCTAATTTAGAGTGTCCTATGTGTAGAACAAACTACAATAAAGAATAAAACAATATGATTATTATAATTCTATTTTTTTAATCCCTGGAAATCTTTCTCCATATATTGTCATTTCATTAGTATGACATAGTAAATGAATATTTAGTGGAGTAGTTCTGCCAGGACGTTGTGCTCTTCCAATTACTTGTTTTTCCAATTCATGATTTAATGTATGATAAATTAATATATCTGTCGCACATTCTAAATTTAAACCCATTCCAAAATAACACGCATTCAATAATAAAACTTTGATTTTACCAATTTTAAAATCATTTATTAATTTTTCTATATGACTATTTGTACCAAGCACTTTTGAAAACGTAATTCCATCTAATTCTAATTTTTTTATTAATGTATTAAATGTGCCATCATAACCACTGAAAATAAGCCACTTACTATTGGGATTTTGATTTATCAGTTTTTCAAACACTTCTTCTTTTTTAGGTAATTCATATTTATTTAATAATTTTGTATTATTTTGATCACTTATGATGGTTATATTAGTATATCCTATGCTAGTCCGACAACAAGGACAACTTAAACTCGTCGATTTTATTGACTGAAAATAATTACTTATACAAGACATACAAAATAATTGTCCACAACAACTAACATTACATATTGGCTCTGCCATTGTATCACGACAAATTGGACACATATTTTTTTCATCCATACTTAATCTAGACTGAATATGTTGTATAGAAGAATTAATATCATCTATTTTTTTTGTAATTTTTAATAATCTTTCTGTTTTATCTACTGTGTCAATATCCAGACTTTCTATATATTTATAATGTTTTAGTTCATTATTATACATTTTTTGTAAATTGGATGTAAGCATTTGACTTATACTTTCTTGACTTTCTACATTAAACCCTAATTTTTCTTTTAAGGCGGTAATATCATTCGCATTTATAAAATTCATAAGTTCTGTTTTATTTGCTAAAGAATTAGATAAATAATTAATAGCTGCTGGAGTTTTACACATATATCCAAATACATTAGGAACATCTAATTGAAAACTCAATTGTATATATTCATTTTCATTTCTACAAATAATTTGATTTAGAATATCTATTACATCTATTTTTAAACCAGTAATAACATCAAATAATGTTTTTATATAATTTTTATATTTTAGTCCTTGTATACTTTCTGTCTTAGTATTTAACCAACTATAATCTTCATTTTCATTTTTTAAAATAGTATATTGACCACCAGGAAAAATTAAATTTTCAACACTACTTGTAATGAACCAATTAAATAATCCATTAGGAGCTATTTTACTACTCAATTTAATATTGTCCGCTTCATCCACAAAAACCCGCTGGAATAAATATTTATCATTATTTACTACTTTTTCAACTCTTAATAAAAATTCTAATATAAATGTATTACTAACAAGATAAATAGTATTTTCTTGTAAATCGTTTAATAAAAACTTTAAAGATTTTTGACTATTTACTTTTAACGTATTTAAATTAGTAAATTTTTTTATGTATTTATCCCATTGTAAAAATATACTATGTGGAACAATAATAAGATTACCATTTAAAATAGTTTTATTCATTTTTTTTGTATAAACAACAAATCCTATATTTTCATGACTAATAAATTGACTAGGCAATTCAGCATAATCAATAAATGGTTTTACTGATATTAATGCTAGAACAGATATGCTCTTTCCACCACCTACATTATCTGCTATTATTCCAGTATTTGATTGATATTTAATATTTCCTACTTCAACAAGACCATATGCACTTGCTTCTAAACATAATGTGCTCTCTAAAAGAGTTAACTGATGATCTTTTAATGGTAATTTTATATCATCTAATTTCCCAGTATATTTTGGACTATTACTATTTAACATACCATTACGCAATATTTGAATACGTTTTACATTTTTATTTATAATATTTTGAAAATAATTCATATTAGTTTGATTACTAAAATAAATTATTATAGCGGCTTTTTTTTAAGCTTTAATCAATACCAACATAACCCCCCGAACGATTATTAGCCACACTCGCAAACCATTTTTGCTGTTCAGGTGTGACGCAAACACATCCACTACTTGTTGAATATCCACCATTAGGACCAAAACAACATAATGGGCTGGAATTATTAAAAGCAAATACACTTAATGCTCTGGGAGCCCCATCTAGTCCATTTACAGGAGGCCCTTCTGGATTTTTTAATAGCATATTTTTTCCATTTAAAGGAAGGGGAGTTCCTTGAGCTGTTAAAAATGTGCCGTCTTTTCTTAATGTATAATCATTTGGATTTTGCTGAGGCGACCAAAATCCTATAAATCTACGCCAATCAAAAATATCAGTCACTTTATTAGCCATACATTGAAATTCTTCACGAGATGTTTTTAAAAGAGAACCGGCAATAATAATGGATAATAATACACAAACTGAAATAATTACTCTAGTATTCATATACTTTAAATTGAGAGAAAAAGATTTATTTTCGTAATAAAATAATTAATATTATTAAAGCTATCAGAAAAGTTAAAATAAATAAGGCAGCTGTTATAATCATATATGGATAAATTCTTCCCATAGAATAATCTATTATTGGATCGACTATAACTGTTTTAATTTTTTTTACATTTTCTTCCTTTTTAAACTCAATTAATGTATGATCTAATAATTGTTTAGTTAAATTTGTTATAACAGTTGACATTATATATATTAAAAGGAAAAATTAAGCGTTTATTAAATTTAAACACAATCTATATCTTATTTATATAAATGAATGAACTAATTCAGTCCAGATTAAATAATTATTTTAATAATGATATTCATAATCCATTTAATCTAGTAATGATATCTATCATTAATATTCCTGATAGTTTCGTAAACGAATTGTATCAATATATTTTAAATGAACCTAAAAAGTTTTTACTAGCAGATATATTTAGTTTATTATACTTATCAATACGAAATATTTATGATTTACCATGTTTTAATAATACAAAATACCGCGAAAAAACTCCTACAGCAATTAGTATATATGGAGAAAGTATTAGTATATTGGGTAGTGTTTCGTTAATTATTGAAACAATGAACGAATTATTGAAAATAATAAGTCTTCACTTTACAAATTCAATAGAACAATTACCTCAAATAATGATGTCCTTAAATAATATAAATATTAATCCATTTGAAAAAAATAATATGGATAATATTAAAATGAATATAATGATTGAATATAAATCTATATTAAATACATTAAGTTAAAATCATATTCTTCTTTTTTAAGGATTAAATATAATGGAACAATTTAAAAATCAAATTAATCTTAAAATAGAAGAATATATTCTTAGCTATTCAAATAATGAAACTGAAAAAGAGCTACTAAATCACATTTTTCAAGGTGGAAAAAGATTACGACCAATGATATGTTTAGCAATAGGTAATAGTTTTAATACAAATTATTCAATATTAGACATGGCTCTAGCAATAGAATTAATACACAATTCCAGCTTAATTATAGATGATTTACCATGTATGGATAATGACCAATATAGACGTGGAATACTAACAGTTCATGCTAAATATGGAGAGAATACAGCAATACAAATAGCAATAAAACTTATGATGGATGCTCTAAACAAAATATATAAAGTGATTGAAGTATTACCTAATAAAATGACAAAAATATATCAAATAAATAGTGTAATTTATAAAAACTTAGGAAGAGATGGATTGCCTATGGGGCAATATATTGATTTAAATTTTTTAAAGAATAATATGTGTACAAAAATTAATCGAAAAGAACATACGGATCTTATTTTTAAAAAAACAACTACACTTTTTAATTTAAGTTTCATGTTAAGTTATTTATTATATGTAAATGATGAAAATAAAATTGTTATTATGGAAAAAACAAGTAAATGGTTTGGATTGGCATTTCAACTCTATGATGATTTTTTAGATATTCAACAAGATAAAGAAGCTAATTCACCTAATTTTATAAATCAATACGGATATGACGAAACACTCCTTTTATTTAAAAAATCAATTGAAAAAACACGTAAATATTTACAATTATTAGATATTAATATGCTATTTTTTGATGAACTATTTACTAAATTAGAATCTACTATTCCGGATAAACTAACAAGCATAGTGTAATGTCCAATTTCTAGCATTTTCAATAAATTTTTCCTTATTTTTTTTATATTCATCTGCTATATCAGTGACAAGGGGATCATCTGGATTAGGATCATTTAATAAACTACAAATACTAAGTAATACTTTACTAATTGAAAGAGCCGGGCTCCATTGGTCTTTTAAAATATCAAGACAAATTTGTCCAGCGGCATTAATATTAGGATGATAAATTTTTGTTTTAAAATTTATTTTTGGAGATTTAAAAGGATATTCTGGTGGAAAATAAATACTGAGATTAAAAACACCACCATGGTAAGGTGTATCTTCTGGACCTATAATTGTTGCTTTCCATTGAAAAATGTCTTGATCTAAGATACCAGCACTACAATTTGCTGGTGGATCTAACATCATATCACTTAATTCTTTTTGAAGTCTTTTTAATGCCATATTATAAATATTTATATATTTTTACGTATAAATGTTTACAATCAATTTTTAATATATAAATGCCTAATTTTTATAATTTCGTTTATTATTTTGTTTTTTTGAAATACGTTTTCCTCCGGTTTGGGGTAATACCCTCACTAGTTCATAAAGATTTTCATAAAAAAAATTACGCGTTCCATCTAAAAGTATTGCGCCACTTAAATTTTGTTGTCGAATTAAATATTCAACTAAATCATAACTCTGGTCAATATCTATACTTTCATCAATACGAACCGATACTCTTAGATGATATCCATGATAATCTGTGTTGGCTACAAAAGAAACTATCATATTATCAGTAAGGCTTATTAATGGGTCGCCCGGTTGAATTCCTTCTGATTCACGTACATCGCTGTCAGTATCTATAATATATTGTAATTGTTCTTGTAACATATTCATTTGAGCAGCAGTTAAAGGTCTTGTGTTTACTTCAAAATCATTATCCGTAATTTGTATAAAAGTAAAATAAATTTCTATTTCATTTTGACCAGATATATAACGACGAGGTCTTGGTTGTGGTTGTGGTTGTGGTTGTGGTTGTGGTTGTGGTTGTGGTCGCGGAATAATTCTCCTAATTCTATCCGGTCTGCCTCCTAATTTTAATGATTTTTTGTTACGTGACATATTACGACCGCCATTCTGTATAACTGGTTCAAGTATATATGCCATATCAAGATAATAATTATTTTCGTCGTCTGACACCGTCGGGTGAAATCGGGTATATCCACTTTCATTAATTTGTGTAATAAGACGTATTATTAAATTATTAAATTCTTCTGGATCTACATTAACTGAAAAGCGTATAGGCATAGAAATATAAAGGCCATTTGGATTTAAGTCATCCGTGTATAAATCATTTATACGAATCTTATCTGTAAGCATAATTCTTTGGGTATCATTCGTTATTTCATCAAATAATTCATTATCCGTATCTATTACACGTTGAAATTCATCTATTAATGCTTCTATTTCTTGTAATGTTAAATCACGATCAAAAATAGTATGATTGTATCTTTCAATTAAATTAAAATGTAATATAAATTCTCTAAGAACATATCCACCTACTTTAAATTTCCGATTATTACGAGAAATACGTCGTAATAATCGATCTGCCATATTTTTATATATATTATATTTATAAAAAAATAGATTTTCTAATAAATTAATTAGTTGAGACAAGGATGACTAAAAAGAAAGAACTATGCTCAGAATTTCTACCAGAAATCGCTTCCACTATAAAAGGACCATGTAGATAGCCACATTTGTTCCGATGCTAAGAATTCAAGCCGCACACTATCATACAACCAAAAAGCAAGTTGTATTGCTTGACCTAGTAGCCATGTCATAAATACAGGCATTCCTGCCATATTACTCATATTGAAGCTATTCAACAAAATAGCTAGTGCGTCATTTCTATTAAAG
>Ga0214923_10006518_pt1 | contig 13088 bp, 14 predicted proteins | sample LL1510_MetaG_FD_177993 | JGI IMG/M metagenome (GOLD analysis project Ga0214923, IMG submission 177993) | Freshwater microbial communities from Lake Lanier, Atlanta, Georgia, United States - LL-1510 | ecosystem: Environmental > Aquatic > Freshwater > Lake | place: USA: Georgia | collected...
CTCCACCCGCCCCACATCCCCGGCCACGCCAATGGTGAGGTCCTCAAACCAACGCCTCTGCAACCCCCTGCGATGGACCGTATCCCGAAAAGCCGGCATCCACTCCTCTCCAGCGGCCCCCGCTCCGCCGCCAAACGCCATCTCTAAAACCTCCCCGGCCACCTCGGGCTGTACGGGCTTTCCGCACGCCGCGGCCTGATCCACCACATCATCGATCGTGCGGCAACAGGCATAGACCGCGTAACTGTCACGCCGCACTTCCTCCGGCAGAACATGAGAGGCGAAATAAAAGGTCTTGGCGTGTTCCCGGGTCACCTCCCGGGCCACGGAAAAGGAGAAATCCAAAGAGCCGGATCGGGATAAAAGCAACGGACTACACGCTCACCCGAACCGATTGACGCACCCATTGAATCGCTTGGGTGATCGCTTCCTGCTCGTGGGTCTCTAGGTGGGAACGCAATAAACGATCCTTCGCCTCCTGGAACAGTTGCGCGCAACGATCCTGCATCGCCGCCAAGGCCCCGGACTTGCGCAAAAGGTCCTGCACCTTGGAGATCGAGGCCTCATTGCGGGAGGGGGCATGGAGACACATTTGCAAAAAAGAGCGGTCGGTTTCTCCCAGTCGCTCATAGGCCTCTCGGATCAGCAGGGTCTTCTTTCCTTCCAAAAGATCCGTGGGCAAGAGCTGGTCCCGGCCATTCAGATGGGAAAACTCGAGGAGATCGTTCTGGATCTGGAATGCCAGACCGAGAGGCTCCATCACCGACACCAAATCCTCCGCTTTTTCCGGGGATGCCCCCGCTAAAATGGCCGCCAAGACGCAGGGCGCCTCGAAGGTGTAACGAGTGGTTTTCAGAAAATACGTGCGCTCAATATCCTCCCGGGAGACCCGGCTGACATCGCGGGATCCCAGCAGAATGTCGAAAATTTCCCCCACCCCGGTGTCCGTCACATAGGAGAGAAATTTTTTCAGGGCCTGTGACTCTTCCCTCTCCCCCAGCGAACCCTGTTGCAGAGTCTCCATGGCCAGGGCAAACAGCAGATCGCCCACCACTAAGGCCACCCCTTGGCCCGTGCGCTCCGCATCGCTTAGACGCCCCTGCCTCTGCTCCACCAGCTTGTGAAAGGTGGGAAGCCCGCGACGTTTTTCCGATCGGTCGATCAAATCGTCGTGCACCAGAACAAAGGCATGCAACAACTCGAGGGAAATGGCCGCCTGGAGAAGGGACTTGTCCTCCGGAGCTTTGCGCCCTCCCAGCGCCCGATACGTCAAAAGAAACAATAAGGGACGGATCCGTTTTCCCTTCCGACCGACATACTCGCACATGTCGAAAAAAACCGCCTCAAAGAGATCCCCATAGTCGTACCGCTCCTTTTGCCGGTGGAAAAAAGCCTGTAACTCCTGCTCCAAGAGGGAGGGCAATTTTTCCATATCCGAAATGGAGGTGTGCGATTTCATGGAAATAATCTCAAGGGAACATCGGGGAACGACAAATAGAAAAGAGGGAGTTATTCAGATCGTGTATTCACTGCCTTGCGGACGCTGGGATTTGGGGACGATTTTGAGGGCGGCGTGTTCGGCAAAAACCAGATGATGGGCCGGCACACTTTTGGTGAGAAACACCCCTCCCCCAATGGTGCTTCCTTCGCCCACCACCGTCTCCCCACCCAAAATGGTGGCCCCGGGATAGATCGTGACCCGGTCCTCAATCGTCGGGTGCCTCTTTCGGCCACGCAACGTTTCCGCTCCCGTGACCGAACGGGCCCCCAAGGTGACCCCATGGTAGATCCTGACTTCTTTGCCAATCTGGGTGGTTTCACCAATGACGACCCCCGTTCCGTGATCGATAAAAAAGGAGGGGCCCAAGATCGCTCCGGGATGGATGTCAATTCCCGTCCGGCTGTGAGCCCACTCCGTCATCATTCGGGGAAAGAGGGGCACCCCGAGAAGATGCATTTCGTGGGCCATCCGCTGGACCGCGATGGCCTCGATCCCCGGATAGGCCAGAAGAATTTCCTCCACGTTCCTTGCGGCCGGATCCCCGGCCAAAACCGCCTCCACATCCGTTTTTAGAATGGCCCGGACAGCGGGTAACCTCCCCAAAAAGGATCGCACCTTCCCCTCCGCAGACTCCCCGGCAGAGATTTTTCCTGTCAGGCTTTTATTCACCTCCCTCGTGAGCGCCTTCTCCACGGAGCCAAGCAGGGCCGTGATGGCGGGGCCCAGTTCCTTCCCCTCCAGATCATCCCCCTCATAAAAGCCCGGAAAAAGAAGATGCAACAGGTCCACCGTGATGGCGGCGACCGCCGCCTTGGAGGGGAGTTGGGCTCCGCCCAGATGGTTGATGGCCGCCAGCTCGGCATACGAACGAACCATCTCGGCAGCTAAGGGGTGATGTTGGTTCAAGCGTATATCTTATGGGAAAGCCCGCCCCGGATCAACCGGCCCCGCAGCGTTTTTGTTGGGCGAAACGGCTTTCCGATGGCTCAATGTCGGGGTGATTCCGGAAGTTTTTACCCCCAACACCCTGCCCCCCCGTCCTGCAGGACGGGCCCGCTTCGGGGTTCTGGGCCAACCCATTGCCCATTCCCTCTCCCCTTTTCTGCATCACGCAGGATTTGCCGCCTTAGGTCTGGATGCCGAATACCTTCGCATCGAAGTCTCTGCTGAGGATTTGGGCCTCGCCATTCCTCGCCTGAAACAGGCGGGTTTCCAAGGGTGGAACTGCACTCTGCCCCACAAAAACACCATGTTCAATCTGGTGGACCGCGTGGATCCGACCGCCGCGGAGGCGAAGTCCGTCAACACCGTGCGGGTGGAAGGAGAGCAATTGCGCGGCTGTAGCACGGATGCCCTGGGATGGCGGGCTGCCATCGATGAGACTTGGAAAATCGACCTCGGACAAAGTCGGGTTCTTCTTTTGGGCTGCGGCGGGGTCGGCCAGACCCTGGCCAGACATCTGGCCAAATCCGGATGCCGTTCCCTCGTTCTGGCCAACCGAGATGGCCCACGGGCGGAAAAGCTCGTGCAAGAGCTCGCCCCCCTGGCTGTGGGAAGGTTTGCTCTTCGCTCCGTGGCTTGGAAGTCCAACGACCTCGATGAGGCCCTGCAGACAACAGATCTTTTGATCCAAGGCACCAGTTTGGGATTAAAAAAAGACGACCCCCTTCCAGTCGACCCGGTCAAACTCGCCCGAGGCACGAAAGTATTTGATACCGTTTATCGCCAGGAACGAACCCCCTTGGTCCAAGCCGCGCGAAAACTGGGCCATCAAGCCGAGGACGGACTGGGAATGCTCCTCCACCAAGGCGCTCTCTCCTTCACCATTTGGACAGGCCACAAGGCCCCCCTGGAAAAAATGAGACAGGCTCTTTGGCGTGCCGCCGGACGCCAGCCATGAACCTTGCCTGGATCATCTCTGCAGCCGTTTTTGTTCTGGGTGCGTGCGTCGGATCTTTTCTCAATGTTTGTATTTTGCGGATTCCCTTGGGCCAATCGATTATCCGACCTTGGTCTCGCTGTCAGGCCTGCGGGCTTGAACTGCCGGGGCGCCTCAACCTTCCCATTATCGGTTATTTCATCCTACGCGGACGGGCGCGTTGTTGTGGAGCGCATCTGGATCCGCGCTATCCATTGGTGGAACTGGGGACCGCTGTGATTTTCACGGCCCTTTGGCAGATCTACCCTCCTCCTCTTTTCGGGGTCTACGCCTGCCTCATCGCCGGGTTGATTGTGGCTTCCGGAATTGATCTGGATTACCTCGTCATCCCCGACAGCCTGACCGTCGGGGGTGTCATCGCAGGGATCTGCGCCAGCTATCTGCTTCCAGGGCTGCAGAATGCCCAGAGCCCAACGGACGGAATGATTCAGGCAGTGTTGGGAGCTTCTGTGGGGGGAGGGATCCTTTGGATCACGGCCCGGACGGCATCCTGGGTTTTGCAAAAGGAGGCCATGGGAATCGGGGATGCCAAACTCTTGGCGGCTCTGGGCGCATTCTTGGGTTGGCAAAGCATTCCCTTCATCCTGGTGGTCTCCTCCTTTGTTGGAACAATCATGGGGGTTGGTATGATTCAAAGACGTAAGCAGAGGCTTGGAGTTAAAATTCCTTACGGACCTTATTTAGCGTTGGCCGCAATTCTGTGGATCCTTCTTGGCCAATGGCTGGTTCACTCGATTTTCGCTCAAATATCTTCTGAATAAACTTTTATAAAATTACACATATTGTTGTATGATACATGTTTACAAGATATCAAGATCAGCCTTAGTTTGCTAACAAACAGATCTTGGCTGAATCGACAAGGGGGAACAATAGACCCTTTATATAGGGATGCAAAAGGCTTGTACTACAATATGTAGTATCCTTTCTCTCTGTTTATTAATTCTTTGCGCTGCTTCAGCTCAAGCGGAATTCGGGTCATCAATTTCACTTCAATCCGACGGATCCTTGGTTTTTTTCGACTCCCGAGGAGGCATAATAGATCTCGTCAAACAGGGAACGCCGCGTCAGTCCGTAAACTTGGGAGGGCAATCGCTCAATGTGAGTTACGGGTTTAATTCCGCTGGAAAAAAAACAATCCTGGTCAGCTTGCCAAAATCCTCCACCTCCCCGGTGGATTTCTCCCTTTCTGACACGAATGTCTCCATTCCCCCTGGATCAGCGCTCCGAATCACTCTAAGCGCATCCAACCAACCCGAACGGATGGAGGGCGCACCTGCCGGAACCGTCACCATGTCGAAAGGCACCATGACTTCCGCCTTAAAATCCGAAGTCTCCACCAACTCCGAAACAAGAGACCTTTTATCTGAAAGCCTTGCTACGCCAGCACCATCCACCCAAGCCCCAACCCTTCCGGAAACTCCTCGAATAACGCCGATCGAGGGAAATCTCCCGTTGCCAGAGCCCAAGAAAAACTTGCCCACTCCCTCGACTCCAAGCCCACAAGAATCTCTCAAGCCTCAGGCCTCTTCAACCTCAACGACCCCGCAATCCCCAACGGCAACGGACGAGACGTCCTTTTGGCCCGGAAAATTTCTGGATCATCCCATCCCAGCCGAACAAATGGAGGAGGATCACTTTTACATTCGCACAGAGGGAGGGGCACGTTTAGTCAGTCCAATGAATATCTTGAATGTCTCGGGAGGAACGAGCAGCCCCTCCAATCCCATCATCCAAAAGCAGATTAGTTTCGGCACCGGTTACCGGCAGGATATCGATGCCGGAGTCTGGTTGACCGATTGGTTCGGTTTGGCGATCGAGACCGGCTTCGCCCTAAACACCATCGAGGCCTATACCTCAGGGATGACGGTATCCGAGAGCACATATTGGAGCATCCCCCTCATGGCCCAGCTCTGCTTCCAATATCCAAATGAAAGTGGATTTCTACCTTACATTAACCTCGGATTCGGTGGAGGTTGGAACTTCTTTAAAATCGGTAGCATCAATTACCAAGGCTCCAACCTGACCGGAAATGCGAGTGACATCAATAATGCCTACCAAATCGCAGCCGGGGTGCGTTATCGGCTTTACGACCAACTCAGTCTGACCTTGGCCTATAAATTCTACGGTACCAGCCAACCCTCCATGGGACTAAACAATGATCAGCAGGTGACTTTCGGATCGCCGGTCACCAATTCGGTGGAAATCGGCGGAAATTTCGCTTTTTAAAACTAGCTACGCGAAGCACCGTTTTGCGCCCGATCCCTCAAATAGTGATCCGCCAAAACCAACAGCGTCATTGCCTCCACCATCGGAACCGCCCGGGGCAAAACACACGGGTCATGCCGGCCGCGGGCTTTCAACTCCGCCTGCTTCCCCTTCACCCCCACCGTCTTTTGGGGCTTGGCAATGGTGGCGACCGGCTTGAAGGCCACGCGAAAGACGATCTCTTCCCCGTTGCTGATCCCGCCCTGCACCCCGCCGCTCCGATTGGTGCGGGTCCGGACTTTTTTCCCCTGCATATAGAACTCGTCGTTGTGCTCCGAACCGCGCATCCGTACACCCGCAAATCCAGAACCGATTTCAAACCCTTTGCTCGCCGGCAGACTCATCACGGCTTTGGCCAAATCCGCCTCCAATCGATCAAAGACCGGCTCCCCCAACCCCACAGGACAACCCCGCACGACACACTCCACGACTCCCCCCAAAGAATCCCCCTCGGAGCGCACTCTCTCGATCAAACGGACCAGCTGATCCGCTTCCTTGGCCTCGGGCCAGCGAACAGGATTGGACTCCACCTCCCTGGCCTCCACCCGGCTAGCATCGATGCGCGCCACAACGCTTCCCACCTGACGGACAAACGCCGTCACCGAGAGCCGGGGAACCAGCTGGCCAAACATTTTTTTGGCGATCGAGCCGCCAATCACCCGCCCGATTGTCTCACGGGCTGAAGTTCTGCCCCCGCCCTGCCAATTTCGGATTCCGTATTTGGCCTGATAGGTGTAGTCGGCATGACTGGGACGATACAGCGCCTCCATTTCACGATAAGCCTCGGGACGTGCATCCTCATTCCTGACCCAGACGGAGATCGGAGTTCCAAGGGTCTTGCCTCCAAAAACCCCCGAAAGAATTTCACACCGATCGCCCTCTTTCCGGGGGGTCACAATCTTGCTCTGACCCGGACGCCGGCGATCCAAATCGGGCTGCAGATCTTTCACCGCCAGAGGAATCTGCGGCGGACATCCATCGATGACCGCACCCACCCCACCCCCATGGGACTCGCCCCAAGTGGTCACCCGATACAAATGGCCAAACGTGTTTCCCATGGATCCATCTTGGACGAAAACCTTCCTTTACCCAAGCCTAGGAATGACCCCCTCGGTCTCGCCCAACACCCCAAAGCCTGTCAATCTGGGGTGGTGAGAAAACCCGGGCATCTTTGGCTGTTGGGTCTGTCGGGCTCCGGAAAAAGCACCGTGGGCCCCCTGCTGGCCCGAAGGCTCAAACTTTCGTTTCAAGATACCGATGAAATCATCGTCCGACATGCCCAACGCTCCATTCCCGAAATCTTTCGCCTCGAGGGGGAAACGGGTTTCCGCCAAAGGGAGGCTGAGGCCATCCGTTCCTTGGAACAGCAACCACCCACCGTGGTCGCTTGTGGGGGAGGAGCGATCTTGGGGGCGGACAACCGCATCACCATGCAAAGAAGCGGCACCCGAATTTACCTCCGCGTCCCCTTGAAAATCCTCGAAACCCGGCTCCAGCACAAAAAGGATCGTCCCTTGCTGGCCCAAGGATCCCTGACCGGCACCCTCGCTGACCAACTGACGCAACGGGAATCCTGGTATCAGGAAAGCGATATTCAGATCGATGCCGGCGATGGCTCTCCCGAGCAAGTCGCCCAAAAGATTTTTGAATCTTGGGCGACCCAAACTTGAGGGAATGGACCGCTCTACTTTACTCAAAGAGGCGGCCCAAGCCTTGGGATTGGATGCCTTGGGCATCGCCCGGGCAGAAATGCCCGCCGATGCACGGCACCTATCGGATTGGCTGCGGCTCTCGTACCACGGGGAAATGAAGTGGATGGCCAAAACCCCGCGGATTCGCATGGATCCCACGGCTTACGACTCCATGGCCCGGACCGTGATCGTGGCCGGACTATCCAGTCGGCAACCGTCCAACCCGTTTCAACGAGGACGAGTGGCCTCCTATGCCCAGGGAGAGGACTACCACGAGGTGCTTCGGGATTCTCTCGAAGCCCTTGCCCAGAAGACCCTCATTCGCTGGGGCGGAAAATACCGGATCACGGTCGATTCTTCACCGGTGATGGAAAAACCCATGGCGGCTTTGGCCGGTCTCGGCTGGCAGGGGAAAAACACACTCTTGATCCACCCGAACCATGGCCCGTGGCTGCTTCTCGGATGCATCCTCACCGACCTGGAAATCGAACCGGACTTACCGCCCAAGGATCATTGCGGCTCCTGCACACGTTGCCTGGATGCCTGCCCGACCCAAGCCTTCCCTCAGCCCTATGTGTTGGACGCCAGAAGGTGCCTCGCGTACCTCACGATCGAACATCCCGGCTCTATCCCCTTGGAATTTCGTCCTTTGATCGGTGACCGGGTTTTCGGCTGTGACGAATGCCTCGAGGTCTGTCCCTGGAATCGCCATGCCCGCCAGTCGCGGGAAATTCGCCTTCAATCCATTCCCCGTCCCGACTTGGTCGAAATGCTCACTTGGGACGACGCCAAGTTTCGCCAAGAATTCCGGGGGACGCCAATCTTTCGGCTGAAACGGAATCGCTGGATCCGCAACCTTTGTGTCGTCCTGGGCAACGTAGGCACCCCGGGAGACTTGCCGGCTCTGCGGCAATCGATGGAGGAAGGCGACCCCTTGATTCAGGAACACGCTTCTTGGGCGATTCAACAAATCGAAGCCCGCCAAAGCGAAAGTAATTAGAAAATCCGGGAAACGGAACCTATCAACCGCCCGACTATTTTTTCACTCCCGGCAGCAAGCTTTTGAGTTCCTCGGTCTTGGTCTTTTTATCTTCCTCGGGAATCGGTTGGGCCTGTTCTCCCGAGAGGTAGCCTTTTTCCACCAGGGAATCGGCAAAGGTGGCATTCGCATCCGGGGGGTAGATCCGGTAAGCCGAGCTGACAAATTCCAAGCCGGCGGTTTTATCCTGCTTGGCGAAAGCCTCGGCCGCTTTGGAAAAATAATAAAGGGGGCTATTGGGACTGGGTTGCAACTGATTCAGAAATTCATTCGCTTTGGCCTGATTTCCTCCCAGCAGGTCACAGAGGTAAATCTTATAGGAGCCCAAATCATTTTTGGGCTGGCTGTTGAGGAAGATCTGGAAACGCTCCCGCGCCTCGGCATACTTGTTATTCAGGAAGAGCACTTCCCCCAAGTTGAATTGAGCCATCGGCATATCCGGTTGCAGGCGCAGGGATTCGCGAAAAGCAGCTTCTGCCTTCACCCAATCCCTTTGCCGGGTGTAGATGGCGCCACGAAGGTTCGCATTATTGGCTTGGTTCGGTTTGGCCTGATCCGCGGTGTCCAGATATTTGAGCGCTCCCTCCAGATCGTTCCGGGCAAAAGCCTGGGCCGAGCGAACGTAGGCCACTTTGTATTTTTCCTCGGGATCCTCCGCAACCGATCCCGGCGTGGACATCTCCCCACTGCTACTGCCCGCTGCCCCGGGGGACGGGGAGGAGCGTTTGGCGGCAGCCTCTTTTTTCCCACACCCCGCCCCACAAAACATCAAACCCACGGTGATCCCGCCCCACAAAAACCACCTGCCATTCATGACCCCAATTTCGCAGAGTCCGGACACCCCCTCAACTCTATTTCCCGGTCTTTTCAAAAGACTCCCTTTCGGCGAGTTTAGGATTTTGATGAAATTTCTTGTCACCGGGGGAGCCGGATTTATCGGGGGTCATTTGGTTCGCCGACTGGCCCCTTTGGGCGAGGTTACGGTCTTGGACAATTTGACCACGGGTCGGGAAAGCAACCTCCAGGATACCCCCTGCCGCCTGATCCAAGGCTCGATCTTGGAGACGGAAAAATTGGCGCAAGCGCTCCAAGGCGTGACCCATGTCTTCCACTTGGCCGCCATGGTCAGCGTGCCGGAGTCCGTACAACAACCCGATCTTTGCCGGAACATCAACGTGGAGGGAACGCGCTCGGTTCTGGCTGCCTCGGCGCACGCTGGAATCACCCGCGTGGTCTTGGCCAGCTCTTGTGCCGTTTATGGCAATGAGCCCACCATGCCCAAACGGGAAGACCTCCCGCCCGCTCCCCTCAGCCCCTACGCCGAGTCGAAGTGGGAGGGGGAGAAACTTTGCTCCTCCGCTCCCCTGTCCGCTGTGGCCCTTCGTTTTTTTAACGTCTACGGACCTCGCCAGGACCCCCAAGGTCCCTATGCCGCGGCTATCCCCAAGTTGCTCCAGGCCGCCTTGACCAACACCCCTCTTCCGATCCATGGAGACGGCCGGCAGACCCGGGATTTTATTTATGTCGAGGACGTGACCGCTGCGTTGACTCATGTGGCCACCCACCCTTCATGCCAAGGCGTCTACAATGTCGCCTCCGGCCATTCCATCTCCATCCTGGAGCTCGCCCAAAGCATTCTCTCCGTGACCGGATCCCAATCCTCTCTTGAGCACCTCCCGGCCCGGGAGGCGGATGTTCGGCATTCCTCCGCCTCGATCGAACGCCTCCGGTCCACTGGCTGGATGCCCTCTTTCACCTTGGCCTCCGGTCTGCAAAAGATGATTTCTTCCCCCTAGCACCGGACGGCTTCGTCCCTCATCCGACTTTTCCGCCCACCAAACCTTCGCATCATGGAGGAATTCCAGCCCGGGTGGTGGAATGGCAGACACAAGGGACTTAAAATCCCTTGGGGAGAAATCCCCGTGCGGGTTCGACCCCCGCCCCGGGCACCATGGATCGCGGTCGCAACCTGCCGCCCATAGCCTCCTAAAGATTGCCCAACCCACAAAATTCTATATTCTCCCACGAAATGGCCGACAAAACCCGGATCTTGAAAGAGAACGTGCCTGGAAAATGGTACGTGGATGATAGTTGCACCCCCTGCCACGTCTGCCTGGAAGAGGCCCCCAAACTTTTGAAATACAATGAGGATCAGACCTACGTCTTTTTCTTCAAACAGCCCGAAACCCCGGAGGAGCTCGACGCTGCCCAGCGTGCCCTCGACATCTGCCCCACCGGATCCATTGGCAACGACAACGCCTGATTTTCCCATGTCGGAATCCGTTGTCGCCGCCAAGCCTGCCGCCTCTCCTTACAATCGGAACCAGCCTTATTCCGCCAAGCTGAAGGAGAACCGGCAACTGAACCAAAAAGGTTCCTCCAAGGATACCCGGCATATTTCCATTGAACTGGGCTCCTCCGGTCCAACCTACATCTGCGGGGATTCTTTGGGGGTCGTCCCACGCAATCCCGACGGCCTGGTGCAGGAGTTTCTCGCAAAACTTGGCCTCACCGGAGATGCCGCCCTGCAAGAAACCGTTGCGTCCACCCTCATTCTCAACCGGGCGGGAAAAAAATTCGTCAGGGCGGTCGCGGAGAAAGTCTCCGGCCCGGCCCGTGACAAACTCCAGTCCATTTGTGCCGATGAAAAAAAACTCGATGAATATGTCTTCGACCGGGATGTCGTGGATGTCCTCCAGGACGCCCCGGGAATCAAAATCGATCCGGCGGAGATTTCCAACCTGCTGAATAAAATTGCCCCACGCCTCTACTCCATCGCCTCATCCCCGGATCATGAGGCCGGACACGTCCACTTGACCGTAGCCGTGGTCCAATACACCACCCATGGCCGCCCCAAACAGGGCTTGGCCTCCGGCTATTTGGCCCGTCTGGCCGCAGAAAACCCGGTTCCCGTCTATGTGCAACCGACCCGCCACTTCCATCTCCCGCCGCCGGATCGGAATATCATTATGGTGGGTCCCGGAACCGGAATTGCCCCCTTTCGCGCCTTCCTCCAGCACCGCCAGAAACATGGCCACTCCGGTCGAAACTGGCTCTTTTTCGGGGATCAGCATGCCGCCACGGACTTTCTCTACGGCGATGAATTTGCCGCCGCCCAGAAAAAGGGGCATCTCCATAAACTTTCCACCGCCTTCTCCCGCGATCAGGCCGAAAAAATCTACGTGCAACACCGCATGCAGGAGGAAGGAGCCGAACTCTGGAAATGGCTGGAGCAAGGAGCCTATTTTTATGTCTGCGGGGATGCCAAACGGATGGCCAAGGACGTTCACGCCGCCTTGGTGGACATTGCCGCCCGGCATGGAGGCAAGACCCCTGAGCAGGCGGAGGAATATGTTTCCGTCACGCTTTCCAAAACGGAAAAGCGATATCTCAAGGACGTCTACTAACCTCTATGGCTCGTCGAAGAAAAACCGGCGATCGCTTTGTTTGGATCACGGTGACGGCACTTGTCCTGGTGGGAGGACTCCTTTATCTCCGCGATCGTGGGCTCCTGCACTGGCCTCAAGTTCAGCCCAAACCCGCCGACCAACGTGCGCGGGACCTGGTGAAGAGGTATCCGGATGCCGAGGTATTCTCCGGTCCCGAGGCAGATAAAAAAAAAGTGAGCCCCCGCCAACCCTAGAGTCCGCCACCCCTCCGTCTCCCCCCCCCGCATCTGCAAAACCTGCCGAACCGGCGCCCATGGTGGGCCCTCCGGTGCCCCCGATGGGGAAGGAAGTGCGAAGGGCCGAAACTCTTCCCACGGAAAAGCCTCGGGACACCATCGAGATGGCGGGTTGGCAGGCTCTGTTAGACCGCCTGAATTTCTCCTGCGGCACAATCGACGGCCATTTTGCCAAACGAAGCCGGCGCGCCGTCACCCAGTTTCAGATCAACCGCAATTTGAATGTATCCGGCGAACTCGACATCGATACCCGCTTAAGCTTGGGCAAGCCCGGGGATGCCTATGTCGACTACACGATCACGGAAGAGGATCTCGCCCGGGTGATTCCTCGCCCCAAAGGTTTTGTCGAAATGAGCAAAGTGCCGGTTTTGGATTACAATGATCCTTGGGAAATGCTGGCGGAAAAAACCCACTCCACCCCATCTTTTTTGAAAGAACTCAATCCCCGGGCCACCAACCTTGTCCCAGGCATCACCCTGACCCTCCCGAATCTGGAGGGCACCCGAAAACTGCCACCCGTCGGACGGGTGGTCATCATGCTCTCGGAAACGACTCTCTTGGCTTATGACACCAACAATCAGGTGGTCGCCTGTTTTCCGTGCTCCATTGCCGCGAATAAAAATAAAATCCCCAACCAACCCCTCACGGTCATCAGCACCGCCCCCAACCCGAATTACACCTTCGACCCCAAAGTTCTTATTGATGTCGCCTTGAAAGAAGGAATCACCAATAAACTCGTCCTCCCCCCCGGACCCAACAACCCGGTCGGCACCGCTTGGATCGGCCTCTCCCTCCAGGGATATGGCATCCATGGCACCCCCGAACCGGAGGATATCTCCCGCACCGGTTCCCATGGTTGTTTTCGGTTGGCAAATTGGAACGCCACCAAACTGGTCAATGCCCTACGACCTGGTGTACCTGTCGAAGTGGTGCCTTAAGAGAGCACTGAGGCTGCGCGACCCGGAATT